>OOBO01000014.1_pt1 | contig 142686 bp, 113 predicted proteins | sample 1671031 | NCBI WGS metagenome assembly OOBO01 (sample SAMN06348115, study PRJEB24527) | human gut metagenome | biome: human gut; feature: ankylosing spondylitis patient; material: feces | host: Homo sapiens | place: China | collected 2015-10 | reverse complement strand
CCTGTTCAGATTGACAAAAATCTACGCATAAGCCACACGTTTTTTCATGTGCCCCGAAAATCGCGCTTTTATCCATAAAATACAGCCAAAAGAAGACAAGCGGAAGACATTTCTCCACTTCTGCAGGCATAATAGCCCTGTCGGGCATACAAAACGCACCCGATTTCCCAACACAACACCCACCCTGCCGCATCACCCATGGTCTCATGGCCTATAACATCTACCAGCCTCGGGCAACAAGCACCGCTCCGTTCTGTAGCAGGCTGACAGGGTCGGGCAGGCGCTGCAAAAACTTTGCAGGATGCAGAAGAAATGACAGCAACAGAAGGGACTGGCATAAAACGCAGCGCGCTGCGAAGCCCGACGCAGCGTGCTGCAACAGGCAACGCAGTGCGCTGCAACGGGCAATGCAGCGCACTGCACCAATCGAACTAAAACAGAAGGCTGGCACTCCGAGCGGAATGCCAGCCTCGCTTCATCGCTTTTCCTTTGGCCAGGAAAGAAGTTCCGGCTAAAGGAAAAACTGCTTACTTGACTACAATCTTCTTACCATTGACTATATAGAGACCCTTTGTATCCATGCGGGATACGCGGCGGCCTGTGATGTCATAGATGATGCCGTTTGCAGGCTTCACGGCTGTTACGCCAGTGATGGCTGTCTCACCCTCGTTGTGCTCGGGAGTATCAGAGATGATGCTCTTCACTCTCTTGTACAACCTGTTCACCTGTGAACCGTTGAGAGGAGTCTTGTACATGCGAACGATAGCGATATCACCGGTGAAGGCAGCCTCTGGCTTGTCATTGAGAGCCATATCGCAACCAACGCCGAACCACTGACGATTCACATTCACAGGCCAGTCATATCCGCCTGTTGCCAGCACAGAACCAGAAAGCTCTCCGTTGACATAAATCTTCAGTTCGCCTCCGTCCCATGTGCCAATGAGGTGAGTCCACTCACCATTGACGGGCTTCACGGCAGCATAGGCATCATGGTAGCTGCCTCCAGTGTGGGCCTCGAAGCACCACTGGCTGTTATAGACGAGCATACCCATGCCTCCTGAGTTCTCTGAACCGAATACTGTGCACCACTTACCGGGTACGCCACCTTCCTTCCAGTAGGGTCGAACCAGCAATTCCATGGTTACACCATTCTCTATACTCTGCTTCATGGCGTCAGACACGTTCACCAGGAAGTTGTTCTGGGGGTATGTACCCCAAGTCTCATTGCCTCCGCAATACACGTTCATGCCCAAAGTGGGACTTGCCACCACGCTGGGTTTGCCGTACATCTCCACCTGGTTCGCTGCTTCAGAATTGTCCTTGGCAGTTCCATCTTCATTGAACACGAGATCCAAGAGGTCTGCGTCGGGCAACTCAACGTTGAGATTATCCATCTTCTCCAGAATCTCTGCGCTGATATTCACCACTTCCTCGGCAGAGTAAGCGCCAGAGTTCCAGCCTGCCCAAGCCTTGTCAATCATAATCATCAGTTCATCGGCAAACTCAGGATAGTCCTGTGCACGAGCTTCCAGGGCAATCAGTTCGCCTGCGCTCTTGGTATAAGCACGACGGCAAACATATATCTGCTTGAAGAGATCAGACATGCGCTTCAGAATGTTGTACTTCTGCTCGCCTGTGGTAGCTGTCTCCACGTCGGCCACAGCCTGTCTCAAGCCATTGCGCAGCTCCTCGGAATAGTTGGGATAGATGATGTAATTGGTGGACCAAGCGTCTGCCTTGAAGTTGATAGTGGAATCGGCTCTTGCCACAGCAAACTGCAGACCCTTGTCGAGTGCTTCAGAAGCCTCGTCGAAAGAACCCTGATAGATGAGTTTGACGTTGGCAAAGATTGGCCAGTCATCGCTGCGTCCGCTGCCATAGAGTTTTCCGCCGATGGTGAGAGCACCGTCGGTCACATGGGCAAACACCCTGTTGAGATAATAGCCACCCTGACACATGGCGTAGGCAGCACCCCTCAAGCTGTAAGGAATGATCTGATTGTCTCGGGTACGTACGCCGCCAAGATTCTTGATGCCGGGTACGAGAGGATCATCATCGAGTATCACATCGTCAACCGTGGACATGAGAGGCATCTCGATGTCGCCTGCGAAGAAGACGGAAGTGTAATAGTTGCAGGAAGTCTCATCGCCAACAAGCTGACAGCCATTCATATCCAGCTCATACACACCGTTGGTGAGGCCGGTGATAGTCTGGCTGAATCCACCCTCGAGAGAGCCGTAATAATGGATTCCACTGAAGCCCCAAGAGGCATCCTGCTCGTATTTGTCGGCCTTCTTGGTCCACTCCCATCCCTCAGCCTTCTGTCTGAAGTCAGCATTCTGAACCAGCATAGTCACATCGGTACCGGCAGGTGTACCCGAAGAGAGTGCCTTGAGCACCATATCGTCGATATATGCAATCTCCTTGGCAATACCCTCGGTGCTGAGAGAGTAGTTGTTGAGAATGTAGTTGAGCGAGCCGTTCACATACACCTCATTGGGCTCAATGGTATCCTCAAGGTAAGTGCGAAGCACGTTGGCAGGCTCATTCACCATGCCCTCAATCTTCTCCAGAGTGGCTTCTGCCACCAGAATCAGGTTGTCATAAGCCTTCTTGTTCTCATTGATAAGAGCGATGTCGGCCTCTATCTGTGCACACTTGGCCACGAAATCATCCACTGTGGTGCATGCTGCAGCCTCCTGAGCATGCTGGCGGAGTGCATCCTTGAGGGGCTGATATGCCTCGAATTCATCTGCCATAACCTCTATCTGGTCGGCATAAAGGCGTGCAGCCTCCTTCAGAGTCTCTTCATTGGTGATGCAATAAGTACTACCATCCAACACGAGCACCATACCATGAGTCTTGTCAAGCACGGGAGTCTCATCCTGTTCCAGCGTCTGGCGCCAGATTGCTCTCGTAGCAGTCTCGCCATTGAGCTTCCAACAGATTTCTCCACTACCCAGTTCGTCGTCGGCAACCAGTGTGGCGCCATTGTCGCTATCGCCTGTCAGTGTGGAGTAATAGCAGTTTGTCACCTTGGCCTTACTTGGATTACGAGCAAAGACAGCGCCTTTCTCGGCCACATTACCTATATCGGCCAGCTGCAGACAGTTCTTTATAGTGGTATTTCCATCTGTCCAACCAACGAAACCAGCGCAGCAATTGGTGACATCTGAGGTGATGCTGCCCTTGAACAAGCTGTTGCTGATGACCGTACCATCGGATGAAACACCCACGAAACCGCCATGTGTGCCATCACCCACAGTAGTAGAGATGATGTTCACGTCTGATGAAACGCGGTCGATAACCGTATTGTCCTCGGTGGTAACAGCTACAGAAGAGGCATACTGGGCAGATGCAGTGACTGTTCCTGTCACGTTGAGGTTGCGGATAGTGGCACCCCTAAGAGCCATGAAGGGTGCTGCCGTACGCTGGTCAGACTTGATATCGACCTTCAGAGTGTGGCCCTGGCCGTCAAATGTGCCTGTATAACCTCTTTCGTAGCAGATGTTCCTCTTGGAAGCTGTGAAATCAATGTCGGCCTCCAACTTGGCGTTCAGGTCAATCTTACCCATTCTTACAGAGTGGGCAAAGTTGTCCATCTCTTCATAATTAGCAATCAGAACCGTTCCGTCCTCATCGGTACGCAATGTGGGGAACACTCTATCTACGTGCTCAACCTCACCGGTCTTCTTGACATCCACTTCCTGATAGAGCGCCTTTACCTGTTCTGCGGTCAGGGGATTGTCATAGATACGTGCGATGGCAATATCGCCCTGGAACGAATAGCCGCATGTGGAAACGGGGTTAGGCTCAAAATCAACGCCCACACCTACGAAGCGCTCCTTACCCTTTGCATCGGGCAGAGTGAGGTCGCCGCTTACACCATCGACAGTAGAAGCCAGTTCACCGTTGGCATAAAGCTTGTATTCGCCGGTCTCCTTGTCCCAAACGCCCACAAGATGAATCCATTCGCCATCTACCACAGGGCCGAAAGTGGCATCCTTATAGCCTCCTCCGATTACGCACTCGAAGTCCCATTTGCCTCCATTGATGATGATACCGAAGCCGCCACCCTGATAACATCCGAAGACATTGCACCAGGTTTGGTTGAACTTACCATCCTCAAAGCAGGGACGGGCCATTACCTCCATTGTCATACCATTCTCGATGGCACCGATAAGCTGGTCATTGTAAGGGATGCGAACCGTATGGAACGACTCCTTACCCCACTGAGTTTCCTCATTGCAAAGCACATTCATGCCCATACATGGGGCTCTTTTTGATATCTGGGTTACCCAATACACGCACCGGGTTGGCCATTGCCGACGCATCTACGACCGTACCGTCATCATTGAAGATGATATCCAGCACGTCGGCTTTGGGAGCCTGCGCCACTGCTGCCAATCCCATAGTGAATGTCAGGGCTGTTAGTAAGAGTTTCTTCATAATGAATACCTTGATGTTAGTAAGACAATTATTTTTGATTTAGGAAAATGCTCCCCTGCCCTATGGGGTTCCATGAGGTAGGGAAGCCATTGTTTTCTCTTATTTCAGGACTTTCTTTCCGTTGATGATGTAGATACCATGCTCCAGACGGTCCTCTGAGCGTCCGGCAACGGTACCGTCCGTTCTGTAAACGACATGATCGGCAGGGCGATTGCCTTCTACCCCACTTACAGCCGTACCGTTGCCCTCTATCTTCACGCTGCAAGCCTGGGAGATGGGCTTTCCATCCACACAAACGAAGAACTTGTAGTCGCCTGCCGGCAGTCCTTCTATCTGCACAGTGCCCTCTTTTCCGCTGATGGCCTTGGCCTCATGAAGCGTCACGTCGGTACCCGTCTGGTAATGGACAGTGGCATCGATGTGCTCATCCATATCCCGGAAAACAAGCTGCACGGGTTCGTCCTTACCATAGGAATCGTGCTCGCTTGCCAATGTGACGGGCTTGCCAATGACGAAATACTTGGCAGGGAAAGGCTGCACATAGCCGCCTGTCATGAAATAACTGACGAAATAGAAGCCTTCGATGAGCGGAGAAGTCCAGTTCTTGGTGCCGGCAACATTGAGCATCATAGAGCGCATACCTTTGTCATAATAGAGCCAGGTGGGACACTTGTTCTCGTACTTCGCTTCCAGTTCGGCCGAATAGATGCCCACCCAGTCGCTCTTGAAGGCAGGAGCCGATGTGATGCGCACCTGGATGCCGTCGCCCACATCATACACACGCCGGCTGGTGAGGAGTGAGAAGGCCTTGGGATTATAGTCGGTATCGGTGAGGAACACGGGAATTCGTGCCGAGCACTCGCTGTAACCCGAGTCGCGGAACATTACCAGATAGTACTCACCCGACTTGTCGTGCTTGAGTGTCATCTTTCCGTCCTTCGCGGCAGTATAGTCCCATGACAGGGACGGATTGCCCGAACCAGGAGTGGTACCCACTGGATAGAGGCCTATCCAAGCCTGGCTGCCCACGGGAGCATCCTTGTAGGTCACCTCGATGCTGTCTCCTGCCTTGAAGAACATCTTCTCGATGGAGAGAGACGATATGATGGAAACGATGGGACCATCTATCCAATCGCTATAGACAGGCTCGCCCTTCTTGCCGAAACATTCACATGGACGCACGATGAAACGGTAACGGAACAGCGTGGGAAGTTCGGAGAGGCCGAACACGCAGAACGCTTCCTTGGCATCCTGCCCCTCACCCATGAAGCAGCGAGGCGACATCACGCGCTTGGTGACGGATATGAAGCGTACATCGAGCCACTCGTGCTCGACCTGTACCTCGTAGTCAAAAGCACGCACGCCTGTGTCTTTCTTGAACAAGTTGGGGAAGTGCACCGTCACCTGCTGCTGCTCGGTACCATAACGGTCCTTGCCTGTAGCCTGCGTGACAGTCAGCTTGGTGCCGGCAGGGAACTGCGGTACGGGAGCCGTCTTCTTGCGGTTCTCGAACGTGAGAGGTTCGCTCAGCGAGATGGGCCAAGGCATTACCCAAGGGTCGGCAACAGGCTGGTCGTCAACAAACTCACGTCGCTCGAAGGCGATAGCACCATCATACACGCGCATAATCATGCCTTGACGACCAGCGCCTCCAATGTTGGCCATCTGCGTAGGCGGCTGGCCACCCCAGTCGTCTTGATACGTATTCTCGCGACCAGGCATGGGATAGAGGTAGCTCAACGAAGAAGTACCGATGGAGGTAAACTTGTCTTGCCAGAAGTTTCTGTCATCATTGAGCGGAGAGTGAGAATGGCCCGAGAAGGCAACTGCATTGGGATAGCGGTTCAGTATCTTGGTCACATTGCCGTCGTCTCTGCCCCATGCCCATGGACCATTGCAGGTGTTGAGGGGATGGGGATGCTGGATGTAGAAGAACGGCTTCTCGGTTCCCAGCTCGTCAGCATGCCCGCTGATGAACTCACTCAGGCCGGGGATATTGTTGTTATGCCAATGAGCGCCGATGAAGTAATAGCCATTGACCTGCTTCATCCATATGGGCGCATAGTCCTCCAGGAAGCATGCTTTCCAGGATGCAGCAACGTCCTTGATGATGGCATCCTCGCTGGATGACGCCTGCACATCGTGGTTGCCGTAGATGAAGAGCTTTTCGGTGTATTTGCCATCCAGCCCCTTGTTGTCGGGGAAGACTCTGAACCAGGCATCGGCCACCCGGTGCAACTGCGCCAGCAGTCCGTTGTCGGCCATATCGCCTGCTATTATCACGCCATCCACACGCTGGGTGCGGAAGTATTCGAGGGTATGCACGAAGGTATCCACAGAACTGTCCCCCGTGATGTGAATATCACTAAGAATACCGATGACAATATTGGGATTTCCCAATGTCTGCAGGTCCGTAGCCAGACTGGGAACCCCTGCGTAGGCGGCTCCAACCCATGCTGCTGACCTCTGGATGAAATCTCTTCTGTTCATTTATGTCAATTTAGATTGTTTCTTTGTAGCGTAAAAAGGGAACACCACGATAGTGCCAGTTTTAGTTTATCCCCATTCCACTATGGCAAAGTTATACAAAATTTCACAGAACAGAAGCATAATATAAGAAAAGAAAGCGCCTTTTTCACCCGTACATGTTGCATAACATACATTTCACAGGGTTTTCACAGAGAAAAAGCTGTTGTACAGACTTTTCATAGCAGAGCAATAGCCGTTTAGATGCAACACGCTGCATCCGTCATCGCAATGTGCTGCAACCCTCATCGCAGCGTGCTGCAAACGGTCACGCAGCAGCTTGGTTTTCCCGCAACAGACTTTTCACCCGATTCGTTGAGCCAAGCAAAAGACATGGAGATGCATTGCTGCCACCGCTATAAATTATTATATATATAGGCGGGCGAGGCGTTTGAGAGCCTTTTCCAAAAGGATTACACAGCCTTATTCAAAAAAGCAACAGGGGCCGCTTGCCCTATTGAAGACAAGCAGCCCCTGCTATTTACAGGCTTGTGAAGGATTAGTCCTCGTAACCGTTAGGATTGTTCTTCTGCCAGTTCCATGCGTCGCGGCACATCTCCTCGATGCCATACTGAGCCTGCCAACCCAGCTCCTCCTTTGCCTTTGTGGGGTCGCAGTAGCAGGTGGCAATATCTCCAGGGCGACGGGGTTTGAGGCTGTACTTCACGGGAACGCCGTTGGCCTTCTCGAAAGCCTTCACCACATCGAGCACACTATAGCCGTGGCCGGTACCCAGATTGTAGATGCCCAGTCCGCAGTTGCGCTGAATGGCCTTCAGAGCACATACATGACCGGCTGCCAGGTCGCACACATGGATATAGTCGCGAACGCCTGTACCGTCGTGTGTATCATAGTCGCTGCCGAATACGCCCAGCTCCGGACGCTTGCCGATAGCCACCTGAGTGATGTAAGGCATCAGGTTGTTGGGGATACCGTTGGGGTTCTCGCCTATCTTTCCGCTCTGGTGTGCACCGATGGGATTGAAGTAACGCAGGATTACCACATTCCACTCCTTGTCGGCCTTCTGCACGTCCATCAGCACCTCCTCCAGCATTGACTTGGTCTGTCCATAGGGGTTGGTGCAATGACCCTTGGGGCACTGCTCGGTGATGGGAATGATTGCGGGATCGCCATAGACAGTGGCACTGGATGAGAAGATGATGTTCTTGCATCCGTGGTTGCGCATCACATCCAGCAGGATGAATGTGCCTGTCATGTTGTTGTGGTAATACTCCAGGGGTTTGGCAACACTCTCGCCCACTGCCTTCAGGCCGGCGAAATGGATAACAGCCTCGGGCTTTTCTGCCTCGAACACCTTTGCCATTGCCTCTGCATCGCGGATGTCGGCCTTGTAGAAAGGAATCTGCTTGCCGATGATTTCACCTACACGCTCCAGAGCCTTAGGGTTGGAGTTGTAGAGATTATCCACTACAACCACGCTGTGACCAGCCTTGTCCAACTCGATAATGGTGTGGCTGCCGATGTATCCAGCACCACCCGTGAGAAGAATCTTCATATCTGTGAGATTTAGTAAATGGTTTTGTTCTTGTTTCAAATCACTGTACCAGTCCGAACAGGCGGCTCAAACCACCATCCACACCACTGAAGCCCATGAAAGCCATAGCCAGCAGGCCGGCAGTCACAAGGGCAATGCTCATACCGCGCATACCCTTGGGAATGGGCATGAGCTCAAGTTGCTCGCGGATGGCAGCAAACACAACCAGTGCCAGAGCAAAGCCTAAAGCGGTGCTGAAAGCGAACACCACACCGGTGAGTAGGTTGGGCTCAAGACCCTGTGTGGCATAGTTGCCATTGGCTACCAGAATAGCCACACCCAGGATGCAGCAGTTGGTGGTGATGAGGGGAAGGAACACACCCAGTGCCTGATAAAGGGCTGGAGCGGTCTTCTTGAGGATGATTTCCACCATCTGAACCAGTGCGGCAATGACCAGGATAAAGGCTATGGTCTGCAGATACTCCAATGCGAAGGGCACCAGAACGAACTTCTGCACCAGATAGGTGACGATGGTGGCCAGCGTGAGCACGAATGCCACAGCGGCTCCCATGCCCAAGGCAGAGTCAACCTTCTTACTTACACCCAGGAAGGGACATATTCCCAAGAACTGGGAAAGCACGACATTGTTTACGAAAATAGCCGTGATGAATATCAGTATGTATGCCATGACTACGCTTTCTTAAGTTTGTTGATGAGTGCAATGAGGTATCCCAGAGCGATGAAAGCACCAGGTGCAAGCACAAAGACAAGTGCTCCGTAGTTCTCGGGGAATACCGTGAACGAGAATATCTTGCCGGTGCCCAGCAACTCACGCACACCTCCCAGCAAGGTGAGGGCAAAGGTGAAGCCCAGACCGATGCCGATGCCGTCGAAAATGCTCTCCACTGCACCATTCTTGGCAGCAAATGCCTCGGCACGTCCCAGGATGATGCAGTTGACCACAATCAGGGGAATGAAGAGGCCCAGAGACTCATTGATGGCGGGAGCATAAGCCTCGATAAGCATCTGCAGCACAGTCACCAACGATGCGATAACCACCACGAACGAGGGGATACGCACCATATCGGGCACCAGATTCTTGATGAGCGAGATGATGAAGTTGGAGCAGATGAGCACAGCAGTAGTGGCCAAGCCCATCGACATACCGTTCAATGCACTGCTGGTAGTGCCCAGTGTGGGACACATTCCCAGCAAGAGAACGAAGGTGGGATTCTCCTTTATGAGTCCGTTGAAGAATATTTTCAAGTATTTCATATTGTTTCCTCCTATATACCTTATTTATTAGTACTGTCGTTCTGCAGGCTGTCGGCGCTGGCCACTGGCTCTGCAGGCACCACCTTGGAAACACCACTTCCACAGTCAGCCGAAGCACCATCCTGCAGCGCCTTGTAGGCACCGTTCACGCAGCGCAGGAAAGCGCGGCTGGTGATGGTAGATGCTGTGATGGCATCCACATCGCCTCCGTCCTTCTTCACTGTGAGGTTCTCCGACCCGGGATTACGGCCTATGATGTTGCCTTTTCCTTCTCTGAACCACGTAGCAGCCTTGGCTCCCAGTCCGGGAGTCTCGCTGCTCTGCAGGATGTGATAACCCTTGATACTGCCGTCGGAAGCAAATCCTACCAGCACGGTAAGGTCGCCGCCAAAGCCTTTCTTATCAGTAACCTGCACGGCATTGCCGCTTGTGGTACGATAAACAATCACATTGCCGGGCAGAGAATCCGTCTTCTGCACCTCCAGACTCTCGGCTTGCAGCACTTCCTTGATGCCGTTTGCCAGCGTCTGCTCCTTAATGGCGGCGATAGGGCCACTGGTCAGACTGTTGACCGAAGCCAGTGCCACACCTGCTATCAGAGCGATGACGGTGAGCACTATCACCATATTGTACCATGTAGATTCCAGCTTCTTCATTTCTTTGTTACCTCCCCGAATCGTTTTGGTTTACAATAAGTGTTGATGAGGGGCGTGAAGGCATTCATGATGAGAATGGCAAAAGACATTCCCTCAGGATAAGCGCCCCAGTTACGGATGACAATGGTGAGCACGCCAATGCTGATTCCGTAGATGATCTGACCACGATGCGTCATGGGTGATGTGACGTAGTCTGTAGCCATAAAGCAGGCTCCGAGCATCAGACCACCGCTGCAAAGCACCTGGGGAACAGGAGCATAAACGGGATCGCACACATGGCAAACCAGCGACAGAACAGCCACTGTACCCAGGATGCTCACGGGTATGTGCCAGGTGATAATCTTCTTCCAGATCATAAACAAGCAACCCAAGAGGAGCAGCAAAGCGCTCACCTCACCCAGCGAACCGCCGGTCATACCCAGGAACATGTCCTTGATAGAAGGCAACTGGGAGAGCACAGAAGCATCGCCAGTGGTAATGGCCTGCTTCATCACGCTCAAGGGAGTCGCAGCCGTTTCGGCATCCACCAGCGATGCATGCAGCACAGGCCAGGTGGTCATCTGTGCGGGGAAGCTGATGAGCAGGAACACACGGCCCACCAGAGCAGGGTTGAAGGGGTTGCAGCCCAGTCCGCCAAAGGTGAGCTTGCCCACTCCGATGGCTACCAGAGCACCCAGGATGATAATCCACACAGGCAGGTTGCTGGGCAGATTGAAGCCCAACAGAATACCTGTAAGCAGCGCACTGCCGTCGAAGATAGTGGTGCGCTCTCTGCCGAGGATGAATTTGGTGATGGCCCATTCGAACAAGATGCAGGCAACCACCGAGGTCAGCATGACCACAGCTGCTCCTGCGCCGAAGAACCAAAGGCTGGCCAAGAGTGCAGGCAGAAGAGCCAGACACACGCCGTACATATTCTTCTGTACGGAATCACCGCCATGTACATGGGGTGAAAGTGATATTATTGGTTTCATTGTTTACTCTAATTGTTGATGTGAAGGGTGATTACTTCTTGGCAGCACGTGACTTGATGATGCCCATCACGGTGCTCTTGCCCACACGTATCATGTCCAGCAAGGGACGATGACTGGGACAGGTGAACTGGCAGGAGCCACATTCGATGCAACTGGTCACCTCGTTCTTCTCGGCCTCCTCCCATCTGCTCTGGGCACTCAGGGTAGAGAGCAGATAAGGCTCAAGGCCCATGGGACAGGCACTCACGCATTTGCCGCAACGGATACAGGGGTTGGGTTCTGCACGACGGGCTTCCTTCTCGTTCATGATGAGCAGACCGCTGCTGCCCTTGGTCATTGGTACCTCCAGCGAGAGAAGAGCCTTACCCATCATGGGACCACCGCCGATAATCTTGCCGGTATCCTCTGGCAGACCGCCGCATTCGTCTATCAACTGCTGGAACGGTGTACCCAGACGGGCGAGCAGGTTGCTTGGCTGCTTCACGCTCTTGCCTGTAACCGTGATGATACGGTCAATCAAGGGCTTGTTCTTCATCACTGCCTGATAGATGGCAAAGGCTGTACCCACATTCTGCACCACGGCACCCACATGGATGGGGATAGCTGGAGGAGCAGGCACCTGACGTCCGATGACAGCATCTATCAGCTGCTTCTCACCTCCCTGGGGGTATTTCACCTGCAAGGGAACCACCTCGATGTGGGGATGCGACTTGGCCTTCTCGGCCATCAAGGCGATTGCATCGGGCTTGTTGTTCTCAATGCCGATGTAACCCTTAGTGACATTCACAGCCTTCATGATGATTTCCACACCCTCCAGAATCTCCTCGGGATGCTCCAGCATGAGCCTGTGGTCGGCTGTCAGGTAGGGTTCACACTCCACCGCATTGATTATCACGCACTCAGCCTTGCAGCCTGGAGGAGGAGAAAGCTTCACATGGCATGGGAAGGTGGCACCTCCCAAACCTACGATACCTGCGTTCTTGATCTTCTCGATGATGGTTTTGCTGTCCAGCTCTGCATGGTCGGCCAACTTCACCAGCGTGTTGCTGCGGTCGATGCTCTCTTCCCACTCGTCACCTTCTACATTCACGTAGATGGCAGTACGGCGTGTTCCGCTGGCATCCAGAACGGTGTCTATCTTGGCCACCTTGCCGCTGACACTGCTGTGGATGGGTGCACTCACAAAACCTCCAGCCTCTGCCAGAAGCGTACCCACCTTCACCTCATCGCCCTTCTGGACAACCGGCTTGGCAGGAGCACCTATATGCTGGAACATGCTGAAGACAGCCTGCTTGGGCAGTGAAGCCTCTCTGATTGGGCTTGCAGCAGACAGTTTGTTCTCTGCGGGATGTACTCCGCCTATCTTGAATGTCTTCATTTCTGTTCCTCCTTATTGTTCACTGTTGTTGTTTCTGTGCTTTCCACCTTCACGGCAGCAGGCTTTGCCACCTGTGCAGGCTGAGCGGCAGCAGCTGCGGGCTGTTCTGCCTTAGGCTTGCGAGGCGGGAAGTTGAACGCCTTGATTGCACCTTTTGGACAAGCGTCCTCGCACTTACGGCACATCTTACACTTCTCGGCATCGATGTATGCCAGGTTGTTGACCAGGGTGATAGCCTCAAACTTGTCGCAAGTCTTCACGCACTTGCCGCATCCGATACAAGCTGCCTTACAAGCCTTATTGGCCACAGCACCCTTATCCTTATTGTTGCAAAGCACCACCATGCGACGTCCCTTGGGACCCTTGAGCCTGATTTCAATGATACCGCGGGGACAAGCCTTGGCACATGCACCACATGCTGTACACTTGTCTTCATCCACTTCGGGCAGACCCGTAACGGGATTCATGGTCAGAGCACCGAACTGGCACTTGGCCACACAGTCGCCACATCCCAGACATCCATAGGCGCATTGTGTTTCACCCATGCCTGTCATGTTCTGCACACGACAACTCTGCACACCATCAAATTCTGCAACGCGCGGACGGTTCTCGCACGTTCCGTTACACCTGACAACAGCTACCTTTGGAGCAGAAGCCTCTGCAGCCAGTCCCAGGATAGATGCCACCTTCTCCATGACAGGCTGTCCACCCACGGGACAGAGCTTGCCTTCCAGGCTGCCGCCATCGGCTGCCTTCACACACGCAGCGGCAAAACCCGAACAACCGGGATAGCCGCACCCGCCACAGTTGGCCTGCGGCAGAACAGCCGCAACCTTCTCCAGGCGAGGGTCCTCGCTTACAGCAAATTTGTGCGAGATGACATACAGAACCACTGCAGACAGTAGTCCTATCGCTCCCAACACAATCACTGCAATCATGATTTCGTTCATACGTTGATTGAAGATTTAATTGATATTTGTATTTAATGTTTTGTTATTTCAGGGGAACAAATCTGTACCAGACTTCACAATGTGCCAGCCCCGTCATCGAGAGGCCGCACGTGGAACTGGAAACGCTTGTTGATACGGTCACGGAAAAGATAGAGGGTACTATAATAAAGAATAAGGAAGAGCAGTACAAACAGTGCACCTACCTCTTCACTCCATATCTTGCATCCTAAGAAAAGCACTGCCACCATGAGGATGAGAGGCACTGCATAGGCCAGCCAAACGGCTTTGAGCCCCTGGCGGAGTGTACCTTCTACCACCACAGTCTGCCCTACTTGCACGGGCTCATCACCCATGCAGGCTTCCACTATCTTTTCCTTGCTTTCGCTGCTCTTGCATAAATGCTTCACCGCACAGCCTCCACAGGCCGTCTGCTGCATTATGCGCACAACGCAAGTGGTGGCCTTTATCTGCTCCACCACACCTTGATGCCGGATTGTTTCTCTCATTACTATATGGCCTAAGCCTCAATAATCACGCAAAAATACGAAGTTTTCCGCACATGCGAGCGTTTCTCTATGCTTTGTTTTGCCTATCGTGCAAATTTTGTATATCTGCCTTGCCGGATGTCACATTATCATTTAACTTTGTGGGATAATAACCCCAAACAACCGAACACAGATGTTTACATTCAAAGCCTGCTGCAAGATCAATCTGGGATTGCTCGTTACAGAGCGCCGGCCAGACGGCTACCACAACCTGCAAACTGTCTTCTACCCTGTCCCCTTGTCGGATGAAATCAGTGTGGAAGAGGCTCGGGAGGACAGCTTGATCATGTCGGGCATTCCCATCGAGGGTGCTTCCGAGGACAATCTGGTGCTTCGTGCGGTGCGTTTACTTCGTTCCCAAGGACTTGACATCCCGCCTCTGCATATCCATCTGCACAAGAACATCCCCAATGGAGCTGGCCTTGGAGGCGGAAGCAGCGATGCAGCCGGCATCGTGAGGGAACTCAACAACCACTACGCACTGGGCTTGAACGGCCAGAAGATGGAGGAAATGGTGGCATCGCTGGGTGCCGACTGTCCGTTCTTTGTGCGCTGCAAGCCCGTGTATGCTGAAGGTATAGGCAATATCTTCAGTCCCATCAACCTCAATCTGAGCGGCATGCACATCGTGCTCATCAAGCCCGACGACTTTGTTTCCACACGTGAAGCTTACGCCCAAATACATCCTCAAATGCCCGAAGTGTCGCTTGACAAACTCGTGATGGCTCCCTTGGAGGAATGGCGCAATACCGTGGGCAATGACTTCGAGCACAGCGTCTTCCCCGCCCATCCTGCCATCAAGGCCATCAAAGACCAGCTGTATGCAGCAGGCGCTATCTACTCCTCTATGAGCGGAAGCGGCAGCAGCGTGTTCGGTCTGTTTGCAGAGAAACCCTCCTTGGAAGGCCGCTTCGGGGGTATGTTCGTATATGAATCACGCCTTTAGGACATTTCCCCACCCAAGATAGGGAAAAACCTTGGCAGCGACAACGGATTGACCCTACCTTTGCACCAGAATACTAAAAGGAAAAGACTATGAAACGTTACATCCTGACACTGGTAGCAGCACTGACCGCAATGGTCAGCGCATCGGCAATGAGTTACGAGAGAGCACGCGAGGAGGCTCTCTACCTCACCGACAAGATGGCCTATGAGCTCAATCTCAATGACCAGCAGTATAACGACGCATACGAGATCAATCTGGATTACTTCCTCAGTATGAACTCGGAGCGCGACCTTTACGAGGACTATCTGAGCTACCGGCTCACCGACTTCAGACACATTCTGGTGAGCTGGCAGTTCGACCTGATGCTTCAGGCCGACTACTTCGTACGCCCGCTCTTATGGAGTCGTGGCTGCTGGGTGTTCCCTATCTACACGCATTATCACCACCACGTGTTCTATTACGACCGTCCGCGAGTATATTTTGAGTACAGAGGCGGGCATGGGCATCATCATTTCCACAACGGCTACTACGCCGAGCGCCGACCCAGATGGGATGGCGGAATGAGAGGAAGAGAGCCTATGTATGGTCCCGACAGAGGGGGAAATCGTCCCGACAGAGGTGAAACTCGACCCAATCCAAGCCGTGGAGACGGTTATCACTTTGACCTTCCCGGACGTGGCGACCGCAATACCGGACGCGGAAATGAGTCTGTACGCGGCGACAACAGCTACACTCCCAGCCGTGGAGAGCAACCTGGCAGAGGAACTGTGACCACTTACCCCAGCCGTGGAGAACAACCTGGCAGAGGCACTGTGACCACTTACCCCAGCCGTGGAGACCAGACTGCGAGAGGTGATTATGACAGGGGAAACACGCGCGGAGGCTACAGCATAGGCCGAAACAACGGACAGACTACACGCGGGGAAAGTTATTCCCGCTCCGAGCGTAACAACTATACCCGTCAGTATCAGAACAATGGCACACGCGGAACAGACCGTTCCTATTCCACTCCAAGCCGAAGCACCGGCTCAATGACCCGTTCTGGCAGCTCCAGTCAGCCTGCCAGCCGCGGCAACTCATTCTCACGCAGCAGCTCACGCGCTGTACCCAATGGTGGTTCTTCAGTAGGTGGCTCACGTGGAGCAAGCGTCAGCCGAGGCTCCAGCAGTGCACCTACCCGAGGAGCAAGCGTTGGTTCGGGTTCACGCGGAGGAGCATCAGGAGGTGGAACAGTCTCCCGTGGACGCAGATAACAAACAGCATATGGAAGCAAAAGACATAAGGGAACTTCTCGCCCAAAAGAAGATGAGCATGCGCGATATCGTTACCGTAGGACGATACACAGCCGGCCATTTCCAGAACGACAAGAAGGCAGAACTATATGAGTTTAGCCATTCCGACGACCCGTACATCAGTTTCAATGCTCTGCACGTCTTCACATTCTTCGACGCCTACGACCTTGAGTGGCTGCAAGAGAAGCATGATGACCTCATCAACTGTGCACTAAGCGAGACGGCAAACAACAAGCTTCGCCTGCAACTCACCTTGCTGCTCAGGCAGCCTTTCTACCCTGAACTGATACGCACAGACTTCATCGACTTCTGCCTCAGCAAGTTCACAAATCCCGCACTGCCTTATGCCATCAGAGCGTTATGTATGAAGTTGGCGTGCAAGCAGATGACTGCCATTCCCGAACTGACAGATGAACTGGAGTCCAACGTGCAACTGCTCGACCAGGAGCAACTCTCTCCCGGCCTCTTGTCAGCCAAGCGTCAGGTAGAAACGAAGATAGAGAACGCAAGGAAAAAGCAGGCTGCCAAGCTCAAGAAGAAAACCCAACGCTCCTGAGTCTGCTGTCTTCGCAAAAGTGCCCAACAGCTTCCGGCGCAGAATCCAAAGGCATTCCCGAAGCCAGCCAACAACTTCCACCCCACAACGAAGCAGCACCACAGAAATCATCCGTGGTGCTGCTTTGTTCGTTATACCATTATATATATGGAGCAGGAGCCGCCTGCACCGCCTCAGTTATGGCGCAGTTTCTTCAGGAGCTCCTGGTTGATGCGGCGTATGCGGGTCTGTCCCTCCATCAAATCACGCTTGAAGGAGTTGAACTCCACATTCACATTATTATATATGTCATTGAATGTACTCAGGAGTGGAGGCAGATAAGGTTGCTCGTTGGTGTTCACCACGATGCGGATGTCTTTTGGCATCACGCGCACGTCTATCTCGCATCCTTCCTCCTTGGGGTCGCCATCGAAGTGAATCACACCGGGATTCTTGCGGAATATCTTCAGGTGCCGACACTTGAAGCAGCGTATCTTGCTGTTCTGCGTAATGGTCTTGCTGAAGAGCTGGATAGCTATCTGTGGTGCTTCGAGCACATTGAACGGCTCCATCACAGTCACATCCATCAGCCCGTCACTCATGCTTGCATGCGGAGCAATATACACATTGTTGCCATACTGACTGGCATTGGCACAGGCGATGAGAAAGGCTTTGAACTGCTTTTTCTCGCCGTCTATCTCCATCTCGTAGGTGTCTGGCTGGTACTTCAGACCTTCCTTCAGCGTATTCTCTATATAGGTAAGTAGTCCGCGTCGGCCGCTTTGGGCGAATTTGCTACTTACGAAGGCATCAAAACCGACACCACATGTACAGAAGAACGGAGTGCCGTTGATGATTCCATAGTCCAAGCTCTTTATCTGACAGTCTGCCAATACCTGCATCGCTCCTTCTGGGTTCATGGGGATATATAGATGCCTGGCCAGCCCGTTGCCGCTTCCGCAAGGGATGATGCCCAGTGCTGTGCGCGAATGCACCAGACTACGTGCCACTTCGTTCACAGTGCCGTCACCGCCCACAGCCACCACCACATCAGTGCCGTCTGCCACAGCCTCACTGGCAAGCTCTGCTGCATGACCACTGTGGTCAGTGTATGCAACGTGCACATCAAAGCGCTCGTCACTCAGATACTTAGGTATGAGAGCAACGATGCGTTTCTTGTCTGTCGTGCCCGAAATGGGGTTGACGATAAAAAGTACTGATGTTCTGTTCTGCATAATTGGCTACAAAATTAAGCAAAAACACACATTCACAAACCAAAAGAAGGGGTAAAAGTAACAATTGATAGCAGTTTTTGCACCCACATATAAGCGTAATAAACGAAAAAGCACTACCTTTGCAAAAATTTTCGTGACCCCTTGGTCACAGAGGACAAAACTAAGTAAATGGGACTATTAGAAGAGAAGCTCACTAAACATCCTTTCTATGCATTGGCAAAGGAGGTTAAAGAGAAGGGCGTATATCCCTATTTCCGTGAGATTGAAGGAAAACAGGGAACTGAAGTTGAGATGGGTGGACATCACGTGCTGATGTTTGGTTCGAACGCTTACACTGGCCTTACTGGCGACCAGCGGGTTATTGATGCAGGCTGCAAAGCCATGCAGCAGTACGGTAGCGGTTGTGCTGGCAGCCGATTCCTCAATGGTACACTGGACATCCATGTACAGCTTGAGAAGGAGTTGGCAGAGTTTGTCGGCAAGGACGATGCGCTGGTGTTCTCCACCGGTTTCACTGTCAACAGCGGTGTGATACCGCAGTTGGTGAGCAAGGATGACTATATCATCTGTGACGATCGCGATCATGCGAGCATCATCGATGGCCGTCGCCTCAGCTTTGCCACACAGCTGCACTACAAGCACAACGATATGGCCGACCTCGAGCGTGTGCTCCAGCGTTGCGAACCCGACAAGGTGAAGCTCATCGTGGTGGATGGTGTGTTCTCTATGGAAGGCGATCTCGCCAACCTGCCCGAGATAGTGCGCCTGAAGCACAAGTACAATGCCAGCATCATGGTGGATGAAGCACACGGCATAGGAGTGTTTGGCAGGCAGGGACGAGGCGTATGTGACCACTTCGGACTTACCGATGAAGTGGATCTCATCATGGGCACATTCTCCAAGTCACTGGCCTCTATCGGTGGTTTCATTGCTGCCAACCAGACCATTATCGACTCTCTGCGTCACACCGCACGCACCTATATCTTCAGTGCCAGCTGCACACCTGCTGCCACTGCAGCCGCCCGCGAAGCTCTGCGCATCATCCAGGCTGAGCCCGAGCGCATAGCTGCTCTGTGGGATGTGACCAACTATGCTCTGAAACGCTTCCGCGAGGAAGGCTTCGAGATAGGTGATACCGAGAGCCCCATCATTCCTCTCTACGTGCGTGATTTGCGCAAGACATTCATCGTGGTAGCCCGTGCATTCGACGAGGGAGTATTCATCAACCCCGTTATACCTCCCGCTTGTGCGCCCACCGACACTCTTGTGAGATACGCGCTGATGGCTACCCACACCCATGAGCAGGTGGATGAGTCGGTCAAGAGACTGAAGAAGGTGTTCCACGAACTGGACATCATTTAAGCCTACGGCCAACTGTCCGGCTACAGGCAGTTCGATAACCGCAGATAACATAAGGCATCCGGCCGTCAGGCTGGGTGCCTTTCTTGTTTCCGCTATGCTGCTGACCACCCGCACCGGGCGGTCGAGCCGGCTTTTCCACACCTTATTTCTCATCCCGCCTTATATGCTTGCTGGATTAAATTCACTAACTTTGTGCCCCAATTCAAGAGAGAAGATGAGAAGCAAGAGACAACCCATACCCATCACACTGCGTTCTGCCACTCCCGCAGATGCCGGACAGATAAGAGAGATATATGCACCTTACGTGCGTGAGACAGCCATCACCTTTGAGTACGAAGTGCCGTCTGTGGAGGAGTTCACAGAGCGGATAGAGCGTACGCTGGAGCATTACCCCTACATCGTGGCGGAAAGCGAAGAGGGCAACATCCTAGGTTATGCCTACGCGGGAGCCTATTACGGGCGTGCTGCTTATAGCCGCAGCGTGGAGGTTTCCATCTATGTGCAGGCAGGACAACACGATGCGGGTGTCGGCCGAAGGCTCTACGAGGCGCTTGAAGAGGAGTTGCGCAGCAGAGGTTTCCTCAATCTGACCGCCTGCATAGCCTGGAGTGACGAGCCCAACAGGTTCCTCACCCACCAGAGTCCGATATTCCATCGTCACATGGGATATGAGCAGTGCGCACATTTCCACAAGATAGGATTCAAGTTCGGACGCTGGTTCGACATCATCTGGATGGAGAAGATGCTGGGCGAGCACAAGGATGAAAACCTGTAGCGCCTGGCCTTCAGCCCCCGGCAATCCAGTTGCCCAATCCGACCAAGCACAAAAACCACACGCAGCAGGCAGAGTGCAGACCCGCAGACTTTGCACCCTAACCGAAAAGCAGTAACTTTGCACTATCGGCGGCAAGCAGGCATGCACATGCTGCCAAACCAATGTAACACGCACAATAATGAACGAAGAAAAGCCACAGATACAGGATGCGCAGGAGACTCCAACCGCTGTGACGCTCAACGCACACAACAAGGATGAGTTTCCACCCGCACATACAGCCGAACATCTGCTCAATCAGGTGATGGTGAGAATGTTTGGCTGCGAGCGCTCAAGGAATATGCACATCGAGCGCAAGAAGTCCAAAATCAACTACACACTCAGCACGCAACCCACACAGGAACAAGTGGCTGAGGTGGAGCAGCAGATGAACAGGCTCATCGCACAGGACCTGCCCGTAACCTACGAGTTCGTTACCCGCGACAACATCCCTGCTGGGGTGAAGCTGGACAAACTGCCCGAGGATGCCAGCGAGACGCTTCGCATCGTGCGCATAGGCGATTTCGACATCTGTCCATGCATCGGCCAGCACGTGAGCAAGACCGGTGAGATAGGCTTCTTCCGCATCACAAGCACCAGTTTCAAGGACGGTTCTTTCCGTATAGTATATAAGGTAAAGGCCGACTGAACCGACCGTGAGCACATGAGAAACGAACATTCGTAAGAGAGAGAGAACATTTTACAGATAGATATGGCAGACTGGAAGAGTGCGCTGGCAGCATTGGGAGCCTCCACAGAGAACAAAGGCGAGGAGAAGAAAGCGGATGTGGAGCGCAAGAAGAGAGTGGGGGTGGTGTATTCCACCAACCCTGACTTTGAGTATGATGATGCCCAGGAGGCCGAAGCTGAGACTCTGCCCAGGCAGCAGCAACCGCTTCGCCTGAACATGGAACGTGCCGGCAGAGGCGGCAAGACAGTCACTCTGGTCAAGGGGTTCATAGGCAGCGAGGCTGACCTGAATGCTCTGTGCAAACTCCTGAAGCAGAAATGCGGCGTGGGAGGAGCAGCCAAGGAGGGTGAAATCATCATTCAGGGTGACCACCGGCAGAGGCTTCTGGAGATTCTGAAGAAGGAAGGCTACACAGGCACAAGAGGTTGAGGACAACAGGAGCATCCTGCTCCTGCAACATAACAAATCATAAGCAAATACACAGATGGCAAAGATACTGATCAAGGACACTACGGTGAGCGAACGCGCACAGATAGTTCGCGAGGCACTGGGAGCCGACAGCGACTGCGAAGGCATCGACCTGACCGACATGTATGATGACTATATCTACGGACTGAAAGAGCTGGCCGACATCAATCGCGAGTTTAGTGAGAAGCATGCGGGAGAGGTAGTGGCTCATCCCGAGGAGACTGACTCCACCTGCCAGTGGAGCCGATAACGTTCACACAACCAATCATCACCCCTTCACGGCGCTCCATCCTTGCTCCTCACACCTGGCACTCTGCGGGTTGGGAGCAAGAGGGGTTCATGTGCCGTAACAGAATATTATGAGCACCAACGACAAGAGTATCTTCGTGCGCCCATTGTGGGTTTCCATCTTCGCCCTTACCGCTGCAGTGGCGTGGGGATGGGCTTACCCGCTCATCAAACTGGGTTTCGCCGAGTTCCACATCACCCCCGACCTCACCGGCAGCAAGATTCTGTTTGCCGGCATTCGCTTCTGCATCTCGGGTCTGATTATCCTGGGAGTAGCACGTGCAGGCAACAAGAGCTTCGCGATAAGGCGTTCCGCCGACTGGTGGTACATCCTGCTCTTCACCCTGCTCAATACCACCATCCACTACACATGCTTCTACATCGGCCTTTCTTACGCGCCTGGAGCGCGTTCGGCCATACTCAACTCGCTGAGCGTGTTCTCTGTAGTCATTCTGGCATGCCTGTTCTTCAAGAGCGACAGGATGACCATACGCAAACTCATGGGCTGTATGATTGGTTTCGCAGGCATTCTTGCACTCAACATCGGCGGTGAAAGGAGCGGCAGTGGATTCACTCTGATGGGCGACGGAATGATTGTCCTCAATGCGCTCAGCGGCGTTGCTGCATCGCTGCTTGCCCGTGGATTGGGCAGGCGGGTGAATGTGTTTGTGGGTACAGGCTACAGTCTGGCTTTGGGCGGACTGATGCTGATGGCTGCCGGACTGTTCTTGGGTGGCAGCATACCGTATGTGAGCGCTCTGGGCATCATCTATCTGTTGCTGCTGATAGCCATCAGCACCGTCGGCTTCACCCTCTACAACAAGTTGCTCACCTGCAATCCTGTGGGCAAGGTGGCCATCTACAACTCACTGATACCTGTGGTGGGAGCCGTCACCAGCTGCCTCTGTCTGGGCGAAACGTTTTATTGGAAATACGTGTTGGCAGGCTCACTTGCCACAGCCGGCATATGCATCATCAATCGGGGAAAGCAATGACAGAAGTGCTTCATTGCTGATACGGGATGTGGCGAAGGGCACAGTCGAGCCTCTTCTCCAGTTCATCCAGTTTGCCCATTCGGATTGAGAACGTCATGTGACACTGCATATCGCACGTCTGCTCCACGATGCGGGCTTCCATCATGCGCGATATCTTCATCACCGCATTCATGTCGGCATAGTCGAAATCGATGCTGCAAGTGCCATCCACCGTACGTGTTTCCACCTGTGCATCATCCAGTGTGGCGGCTGCCGTCGTGCGATAAGCCTCTATCAGTCCGCTTGTTCCCAACTTCACACCGCCGAAATAGCGCACCACCAGCACAATCACATCGGTCAGTTCACGGCTGTTTATCTGCCCCAGGATGGGTTTGCCTGCCGTTCCGCTGGGTTCTCCGTTGTCATTGCTGCGAAACTGTTCGCGCTCTGCACCCAGCATGTATGCCCAGCACACATGCCTGGCATCATAATATTTCTTCTGGTATTCAGCCACCAGCGAGAGAGCTTCCTCGGGGGTGGTTACATGATGGGCAAAGCCAAGGAACTTGCTCCTCAGTTCGGAGTAAGTTCCTTGGCTTGTTCCCACAATAGTCTGATATTCATCCACCATTGGCATGAATATCTATGAGAGTTTGTGTACCACGAGTCCGCTGCGCAACTTCGGCTCAAACCACGTAGCCTTGGGAGGCATGATATTGCCGCTGTCGGCTATGCGGATAATCTGCTGCATGCTCACGGGATAGAGCGCAAGTGCCATCTGCATCTCGCCCGAATCCACCCTGCGCTTCAGTTCTCCCAGCCCGCGCAGTCCGCCTACAAAGTCGATGCGCTTGTCTGATCTGAGGTCCTTGATACCCAGCAGCTCATCCAGGATAAGCTTGCTGCTGATGCTCACGTCCAGACTGCCGATGGGGTCAGTCTCATCCACCAGCCCAGGCTTCAGCATCAGGCTGTACCACTCACCCTGCATGTAGAGGCTGAACTCATGCAAACAGGTGGGTCTGTAGGGTTCTGCACCCTTGGGGACAACGGTGAAATGCTTCTCCAGCAGCTTGATGAACTCGGCAGGCGAGTGGTCGTTGAGGTCCTTCACCACGCGGTTGTAGTCCAGTATGGTCAGTTGGCTTGCGGGGAAGCACACAGCCATCAGGTAGTTGTATTCCTCCTTGCCTGTGTGGTGAGGGTTGGCTTTGGCCTTCTCGGCACCCACCAGCGCAGCCGCTGCTGTACGGTGATGACCGTCGGCGATATAGAGATGAGGCATCCGGGCAAAGCACTCGGTGATGGCTCTGAGGTCGTCTTCCCCTTCCACCAACCAGAACTGATGGCGGAATCCATCTACTGGCGCAATGAAGTCATACTCAGGCTCCTGGGCTGCATAGCGGGCAACGATGGCATCCAAGACTGCATCATCGGGATAAGCCAGAAAGACCGGTTCCATGTTGGCATTGCATATACGCACATGCTTCATGCGATCCTCTTCCTTGTCCCTTCGTGTGAGTTCGTGCTTCAGGATCACTCCGTTCATGTAGTCAGCCACAGCAGCTCCCACCACCAGTCCGTACTGTGTGTGCCCGTTCATCGTTTGGGCATACACATAATAGTGTTCGTCGGCATCCTGCACCAGCCATCCCTCGCGCTGGAACTTGGCAAAGTTGTCGGCCGCACGCTGATACACGCGCTCGTCATATTCGCTGGTTCCCTCGGGGAAGTCTATTTCGGGTTTGATGATATGATAGAGCGACTTCTCATTGTCGCCGGCTTCTGCCCTTGCCTCCTCGCTGTCCAGCACGTCGTAAGGCCGGCTTTCCACCTGCTCTACCAGTTCGCGCGGCGGGCGCAATCCTCTGAATGGTTTTACGATAGCCATTATTTGTTTACTTGGAATTTGGTTACACCGTCCTTCAGATAAGCCACTATCTGACGTGCAGCGGCTATGCCTGCGTTCACATTGGCCTCTGCTGTCTGTGCTCCCATCTTCTTGGGAGTGGCGAAATAGCGGCCAGGAAACTCCGACGAGAAGGTTGCATCGGCATCGGGCTTGATGTCGGTGATGTATTTCAGGTCGCCTCTCTCCTGCATGAGCGCTATCAGTCCGGGCTCGTCTATCACCTCCTTGCGGGCGGTATTGACGAGTATTCCGCCCTTCTTCATCTTGTTCACCAGGTCGTGATTGATGCTCTGGCGGGTTTCGGGAGTGGCAGGAATATGCAGCGAAACGATATCGCACTGCTCAAAGAGTTCGTCGCGTGAAGCGGCTGCGTGCACTCCGGCTGCCTCGATGGCCTCCTTGGGGCAGAAAGCATCATAGGCATACACCTCCATGCCAAAACCTTTGGCTATGCGGGCTACATTCCTGCCCACGTTGCCAAACGCCAGTATGCCCAGTTTCTTGCCCATCAACTCGGTGCCGCTGGTACCGTTGTAGAAGTTGCGCACGGCATATACCAGCAGTCCGAACACCAGTTCGGCCACACTGTTGGCATTCTGTCCGGGCGTGTTCATAGCCACCACATGATGGGCGGTAGCAGCCTCCAGGTCGATGTTGTCATATCCTGCACCTGCACGCACCACTATCTTCAGCTGACGGGCAGCATCCAGCACCTCATTATCCACCTTGTCCGAGCGGATGATGAGTGCATCTGCATCGGCCACTGCGCTCAGCAGCTGGCTCTTCTCGGTATATTTCTCCAGCAGAGCCACCTGGCCTCCTGCCTCATTGATCACTTCCTTTATGCCATCCACAGCCACCTGGCTGAACGGTTTTTCTGTTGCAACAAGAACTTTCATGTCTATTATATATATAATGTATAAAGGAAAACCCGTAGGCGGCAATTTGTTCCCATGAGCCGGGCAGCCGTCTGTCGGGTTTCCCTACGCTTGGTTAGTGTTTAGCTTCAAATTCCTTCATGCAGGCTACCAGTGCCTTACAGGCCTCCACCGTCATGGCGTTGTAGCAGCTGGCACGGAATCCGCCCACATCGCGATGGCCCTTTACGCCCACCATCCCTTGCTGTGTGGCAAAGGCAAGGAACTCGTCCTGCAAATCCTGATATTCGGGTTTGAGCACGAAGGTAAGGTTCATCCTCGAGCGGCTGTCCTCCTCGGCTGTTCCCACGAAGAGTCTGTTGCGGTCTATCTCATCATACACGATGGCCGAGCGCTCTATGGCTCTCTTCTCCATAGCCTCTACTCCACCCTGCTTCTTTATCCACTTCAGGTTCTGCAGAGCGCAGTAGATGGGCACCACGGGAGGTGTGTTGAACATGCTTCCTTTCTTCACATGCGTGCGATAGTCCAGCATGGTGGGGATGGGACGGCTCACTTTGCCCAGCAGATCTTCCTTCACAATCACAAAAGTCACGCCGGCCATACTCAGATTCTTCTGTGCACCTCCGTAGATGAGTCCATACTTGCTCACATCCACCGGGCGTGAGAAGATGTCGCTGGACATATCTGCCACCACGGGGATGGGAGAGTCCAGATCCTCGCGCAGCTCAGTGCCGTATATGGTGTTGTTGCTTGTGATGTGCAGATAATCAGCGTCGGTGGGGATGGTGAAACCTTTGGGGATGTAGGTGAAATTCCTGTCCTTGCTGGATGCCACTTCCACCACTTCACCAAAGAGGCGAGCTTCCTTTTCTGCCTTGGATGCCCAAGCACCCGTGTTAAGGTAAGCTGCCTTCTTCTCCAGAAGATTGTAGGGGACCATACAGAACTCCAGACTGGCGCCTCCTCCCAGGAACAGCACCGAGTACCCTTCGGGTATCTGCAGCAGTTCCTTAAACAGTGCAACGGCTTCATCCACAACTGGCTGGAAATTCTTGGCACGGTGGCTGATCTCCATCAGGCTTAGGCCAGAACCCTCGAACTCAAGACATGCAGAGGCTGTAGCCTCTATCACCTCGCGGGGCAGAATGCTTGGGCCCGCATTGAAATTGTACTTCTTCATGTCGCTTCTTTAGTTGTTTACCATAATATAATATATCCTGATTTTAATGGCTCAACAGATGCTGGAGCATCGCTCCATTGTCCTTTCGCCTCCATACCACTACAAATTTACGCTTTTTACGCCTTTCGCTGTACAGGGTGATAGGTAAAAATTGACATAAAATTGCAATGTGCAAAAAAACTTGCTCCATAACTTGCCCAGTCCAATGAATTGTACTACTTTTGCATCGCTTTACGGGGCAACAGCCCAGTCAGGCACGGGGTGTAGCGCAGTTGGTAGCGCACCTGGTTTGGGACCAGGTGGTCGCCCGTTCGAGTCGGGTCACCCCGACAACAAAGCAAAGGGACGAAGCAAAAGAAATTTGCAAAAAGGTTTGGCGAAACGAAATAAAAGATGTACCTTTGCAGCGCAATTACGGAATGGTGCCTTGGATGAGTGGCTTAGTCAACGGTCTGCAAAACCGTGAACGGCGGTTCGAATCCGCCAGGCACCTCCACTTAAAGGAAAAGCGATAGAGAAGACATCCTCACAAGGGGTGTCTTTTTTGTTATGTCCAAGGGAGAGATGACGGCATGTTTGGAGGAATGGGGGCTCACCCGACAAACCTAGGTTCATCCGACAAATGCGTAATTTTTAGGGTGCAGGAAACCCAGTTAAAGTCATGTGCTAAAAGGGCGAGAAAAAGAAGTAGTACTGCATGGGCGATAGGAGTAGTACTTCATTGGCGATAGAAGTACTACTTCATCGGCAAAGTAAGTAGTACTGCTTAAATTCTACCAAGATTCAACCTGACTCGTAGGGATTCACTCGTTCTGTTTTTTTAGTTAGGGGTAACGAAGCCCAACCAAAGCATTTCGAAGAAAAATGGAAGTTTATACTCCCAGAAGCCAGCTGGCCCGATGTTCACATCACAGAACATCGGGCCAACCTGTTATATCATTAGGATTCAATTGAGGTTACGCTCTTTCGGCATTCCTATATGTTTCTGTTTCCATCTCCACAGAAAGTGGCAGGCTCTGAACAGCGGTTCGCTCAGCGCTTCTGATGGATAAAACCTCAGCATACGCCAGTCTCTCCTGAAGCGTTGGATATTATGCCAGAGTGCCCCTTGTCCGAAATGGTTCCGTGTATCATAATGTCCGAAGTTGCCCCCAGCCATTATCTCCTCCAGCAGCAACCGTCCTCTCCGCTCATCAGGAGCACATATCATCCTCTTCTCATCCAGTCCCATCACCTCACGCAGCACATACATCAACGCCCCAGCAAACTCCCCAAGTCCCAACCACTTCAGTTCCTCCTGCAAAGCAACAAGCGCCCCTCCAGAATCCACCTCCCCCAATCCCCCAGAGGAAGAATCTAAAAATTCCGCGCAATCTGTGTTCAACAAACACCCATCCCCCTCAAAATCCCCAGAAGAAGAATCCGTAAAATCCGTGCAATCCGTGTTCATTAAAGAACCATCACTCTCCGCATTCCCACCAATCCTATCCGTGTTATCCGTGAAATCCGTGTTCGATAAAACCCCATCACAATCCGTGTTCCCAGAGAAACAATCTGTGTTCCCAGCCCCCCCATCCGTGTTCCCAGAGAAATCCGTGTTCTTCAGGACGAGGTAGTAATCTACTATCTGCCTCAGTCCAACCCCTTCGTAGAAGCAATGGTGAAACAAGTGACAGAGCTGGTAGATGATGTTGAAGGAGAGCGTTGGTACAGCCACTTCGCCAGCGTTGTTGGGCAGAGCGATGCGATTGCTACATTGCAGATCAGCATTCCGCTTGAGCCATTTCTGCAAGCGGCTGTTGTGCAGCGGACAGTTGAGCAGAGCAGGCGTTGAATGCAGTTCCACCGAAACACCATACACCGTCAACCCTATGTGGTTCAGACTCTCCTGAAGCGACGAACCGTCCCCTTCGGTGAGCGAAAGCGCTATATGACGCAGCTCCTCATGGTTTGCCACCACCCACACATCCACATCTCCAGGGGTACGCGATGAAGGATGAGGATAGAGCAATGCATTTCCCTGCCCCTTGAGGATGCAGCAGCGGAAGCCCGCAGCACTTACCTTATTATATATATAGGCAGAAGCCCGATCCATCCGCATGTTCCTGCGGCGGATGCTCTCACTGTCACTCAGCCAGCGAAGCAGCAGCGGACGGGCGGGAGCCAACTCCTTGGGCAACCTCTGGATGCCGTCGAACAGCACACCCACCAGCGTCTGCCTTTTCGCAAACTGGTAACAGGCATCCCAGTCAAAGGACCCCTGCCGGCCGTCGAGAAGGCCTTTCACCTCCCCTTCCAGCCCTAAGGAGAAACGCAGGAAGCGGAACAGCCCAGCCTCCATCACTCCTTTGTCATGTTCCACAGAAACAGCACATTGCCCAGGATATACCGCCTCCACATGCGTCGAGGTTCCTTCATCAGGCGGTAAGCCCATTCCAGCCCATGCTCCTGCCACCACAGAGGAGCCCGCTTCACTGTACCTGCATAGAAGTCAAACACCGCCCCTATGGTACCCACATGACAGTGGATATCCAGTTCATGCCAGTGCGCATACGTCCACTTCTCCTGCTTGGGAGCCGTCATACCTATCCACAGCAGGTCGGGATTGGCACTGTTTATTGCCTCTATGATAGCCTTGTTGTCCTCGTCAGTGAACTCCGGTTTGTAGGGAGGCGAATACGTCACCACCTTCAAGTGCGGATAATCCACTGCAGCACGCTTCTCTATCAGGCTCAGCACCTTAGGCGAACTGCCCATGAACATCACCTTGAGCGGCAGTTCGCCTGTTGCTGCATCCGCTGCATTGGCCAGCTCCTTTGCCCTCTGCTCCAGTCTGTCCATCTCGAAGGCGAAAAGGTCCCATCCCGCTACACGTTCCGTGGGCTGGCTCTTCGCCTTTATCCACTTGCAAGCCTTCACAATGCTCACCCCGTCAGGAATCAGCACATCCCCTTTCTGAAGGGCTTCAGCAAAGAGACTGTCCTTCTGTGCCGTATTGAAGGAATGGGCATTCACTGTGTTTATAAGCAACTTCCCATCGGGCAGCGAAGCCAGTTCAGCCCTGCTGCCAAGAATTGTCAACGTCTTAAGTCGAAGCATAACTATACATATATAAGACAGCTGCGGGAGCCTCATCAGCCTCTCGAGCCATACGATAATACCAAATGTGGGATTCCGCATGAGTCACTCACTATGCTCATGCAGCCAAAACAAAATATCAGATAAAAACTATTTCCCGTCAGGAAATAAAGCGCTAACTTCGCGCAAGCAAACATCTATCGGTTATGGCATCAGACATCCTCACCATATACTCACGCTACCGTCAGCTCACCCGGAAGCAACGCCGTCATCTCCTTGCCGCTCTGCAGCAGCAAGGCATCAGCGTCATCCGTATCGAAGCCTATGAATATCCCGATGCACCAGGCATCAAGCACATGTTTTTCTATTTCCAGGATTCTCCTCAGAACCCCATCCCCTATTTCCTTCTGCCTCCCCAGCTATGGCAAACCATTCAGGACTGCGTGATGGGAGAGGAGAATTAGAGTTGGGAGAATCCTTCTATTGCTTTTAACACAGAGGCAAAAGCGCCTCACAAACCATTAGTACGATGGAGTATAACAAGCCAGCAGCCTTTCCACCCAATTGCTGAAATGGCAGCACATAACCATCAGTTTATCCATACCGATATTCTTGGTTACGTCTGCTCCCGACTTTGGTTTGTTGTAGCGATATCTCTTTCTGCCCTCTATGGCATCAATTATCCTCTTGCTCGGCGCTGTATTCGGACTGTTGTTTATCAGTTCAGGATTACCTCCATATTGTTCCAACACCCTTTCCAGAGCGTCAATGGAAGCGCCCTCACTTGGATAAAAGGCTTTCATCTGACTGATGTCGCAGAAGCACAGAGCCTCAAATTCGTGAAGCTGGATATAAGGAATAAAGTATCGGCTGTTCAAGTCCGCCTCTAAAGCCCTCTCAATAGCCTCCACCTTGTCATAAGGGTCGCTGTTGCTTTCAGCCTCGACAAATCCGGGAAAGTCATTTGGCAAGGCATAAAAGTCAAACATGGTGGTATAGAAATGCGTTTCGCTGTTTCTCTCCCCGTTCTCTTTCATCCATCTCACCAGATCACCTTTGGCTTGCACATAGTTCAACATACCTCCCCTGGCATTCTTCTTCTTGGAAGTGACAAGCAGGCGATGCTTCAGTACAATGCCCGAACTTGCGAAATAAGGCTTCATCACTTCCTTTACGAAACGCTCCTCTGTCTGGCCCTCACACAGGATATTGATGATGACTGTATTCATACCGGACGCCCTCCCAACACATTCTTGTTCCAAAGTTCGCTGTTGGTATATTCCTCCAACCATTCTTCGTAGGTTGCATTGTCCAGATTGCGGGCTACTGTACAGTGCTTTTCCTCATCTTGCTCTATGACAGAGATACAGCCTATGTCAAAACCGTCGATGAGGGCAGGCGACTGAGTGGCCAGCACTATCTGAGCATGCAGAGAAGCATCCTTGATCATCTCTGCCAGCTGGTCAATGGCATACGGATGCAGCCCCAGTTCAGGTTCGTCAATGATGATTACATGCGCCATTGTCTCCTGCGGCTGCAGAAGCAAAGTGGCCAGAGCGATGAAACGGATAGAACCATCCGAGAACTGTTCTGCATTGAACACATAGTCGTTGGCAGTATTGTCAGTCCACTTCAGGGAGATATAGCCGCGTTCGGGCTCAAGATAGAAATCACCGAACTGCGGTATCACCGTCCTCACATAACCAACTATACGCTGATACGCCTCCTTATAGTTTTCCCTCAGGAAGTAAAGGAAAGAAGGCAGGTTATTGGCTTCCGACTGCAAGTAATGGGCAGAATCCACAGCAGATGCCTGTCGCATGGGAGCCGTCATGGACGAGTCACTGAACTGATACACCTTACACATCGAGAGCAGACTGCGCATCTCAGCACACACCTCATGGCTGGAGTTTATCAAGCCAGACTCATTGTAGTCCGATGCCACCACGCTTCTGTGCGGTTTGCTGTCATCATCCAGGCTACCCCACTCCACATCTTCCGATTTGATGATGAGTCTGTTGGGAACAGCATGCGTCAGACTGAAATTATACACACCATACTCCTTCTCGCTCTCATAGCGCAAAGAAGCCGTAATGCACGGAGTCACCTTTGCCCCATAATGCAGGAAAGTCTGATTCGTGCCTGCTTGTGCCACATACATCTGCATACTGCCCGACATCATATATCCCAGCATCTTGAAGAAACTCACTATATTACTCTTTCCTGCCCCATTGGCACCGAGCAATATATTGACATCCGCAAAATCCAGTTTCAGGGGCAACATAGCCGAAATCGACTTGAAGCCTCCTATCTCTATATGGGTAAGTTTGTGACCTTCCGTTCTCATATTCGCATCAATTGTCTGACGAAGGTACGCAAATTCAGTTACACTGCCAAAATTATCTTCCAAAAACGCATGCCTGGAGCTGTTGCCTGGGGTAAATGATGGAATATGGGACTATAGGCACAAAGCCTTCACCACTCCTCATTTGCACGCTCCAGTATCTGCTTCATCCTGGTCTCGAACTTGGGGAGGGTGAATTCGTTCTTGAACTTCTGATGGCCAGCGGTTCCCATGCGGGCTCGTTCCTCGGGATGAATGAGAAGGAACTCTATCTTGTCTGCCAACGCGCCTGCATCCTGCCTCTCCACCATAAATCCATTCACGCCATCATCTATGATGGCCGACACCCCACCCTCTCCGGTAGAGATGCAAGGGACAGCATGCTCCATCGCTTCAAGAAGGACAAGCGGAAAACACTCATTATAATAATACGTTGGGAAGACAAAAATATCCGCATTATCAAAGAATACATTCTTGTCCCCATTATACTTCTTTCCGTGGAAATAGGCCAGAGTTAAACTACCCCCCCCAGCCCTTTGGCCAAGCGGTTTTCAAAGACGTTTAGGGTGAAGTTTTCCTTGAATCTTCTATAGCCAGCCTCTCCCATCTTCGTGCGCAAATCACTGTCGTCAAGCAATTTCTTGATACTCTCCACAAAAGCCTCCGTATCACCAGGCTTACAAATGAATCCGTTCTCCCCATCCACAACCTCAGAGGAGACACCACCCACATCAGAAGCCACGATAGGAAGCTTGAACTCCATCGCCTCCAGATTAACCAAGGGAAAAGCCTCATCTAGAGAAGGAAACACGAATGCGTCTGCATTCCCATACTCTTCATTCTTCTCTTCCCCATATCTCTTTCCCAGATAAAACGCCATTTGGTCCAGTCCTCTTGTCTTCACTTCCTTGGCAAAGCGGGCAGCATCTATCTCGGCTGTCTCACCGCCCACGAAATGACACACAAAAGAATAACCTTTCTCCTTCAGAATCTTCAAGGCATCCAGTAGAACAAGCACTCCTTTATCAACGAGCAAGTTGGAAAGGAAGAGCAACTGAGGAATGACATTATTACGCTCTGCCGTAGGTTCTCCCTTCAGAGACTCAGGAATGCCGTTCGGGCAGACAAACACATTCTCCCTCTTCACATACTTCTCCACATCCCCATACAGAGCCTCTGCCAGCAGGATTACCTTGAGGTTCTTGAAGAACAGGCGATACAGCTTGTCATCCAGCCATCGGTCCTGACGTGTGGCAACCCCTTTGTTGTGGTAATGCACTATCACCCTATATCCCATGAGCTTGATGAGTTGCACCACCACGAAGTCCTTATAGAAAGCCCCTCCGTGGGAGTTTGGAGTCACATACACCAACTGAGGTTTCACCCTCACCAGTCCTTTCACTATCCTGAGTAGCAGGCAGAAGAACCGCCACAGCTTCTTCACTCCACCCTTACCTATGTCCTGTAGGCTCTTGGCAGTAGTAAGGTTGATATAATGGCAGTCAAAGCGTCCATTTATCACCTTACTGTCATGAATATACTGCCCCATCATAGCCGCCCCATGCACAGGAGGAGGAAGATGGAGGATGAAAAGAATACGGGGTTTCATAAATATATTTATATCAAGTAAAGCAAGAAGAGTACATTACCACTTCGTCTGCAAAACATATACGCGCGTTTTCGCAAAAAGGAAAAACGCCTCTTGCTGTGTCTTACCAATAGCAACCACCCTCTACAGAGGTCAAATTATGAGGTTTCTCCGAATCAGAAAGTCTAAGCCAATACTCATTAATATCTTTACTCGTTTACTTTAACATGTACATTATCCTGCTCCAAATTCTCAAAGGCAGCGAATGATACCACATTGCTTGCTTAAAGAAAGAGCGATGAAGCTTAACTTCTATCGGGAATCTAAAAGTCAAATGCTCTTTTGTCTCATTTAATTCAAATTTGAAACGGCTATAACGTTTGCAATTGGTTCCATCGCCATCAAAACCTTCATTATCGACAAGACTTTTAACAGGGAATACACTTAACATCTTCTGAACGAATTGGGCATAACAAAAGCGGATAGCCCATGAATGGTTCTTACCTTGCTTGCAATCACTCAGCATCTTAAATACATCAGACCCTTGACTGTCAACAAAGGCTTTGCGGTTTGCAGCAACAGAATCCCAATCATCCAATTTCCAATCAACCTTTTCCCAACGTCCTTTCCATGTTCCCCACCCCCACGAGGAGGAACGAGTAAAGAAATAAGTATCGGCTGGATAATCCTTAGGAACATTAACCTTGCAAGTATATCCACACACTGACATTACGCTTTGATTATGCTCGTAAAACTCCAATCCCTGATTCATAAAATTCAAGAAGTTTGGCATCAATACGAGATCGTCTTCCAAAACAATTACTTTTCCATATTGGTTTATCACCTCAGTCACTCCACCGATAATAGAATCTGCAAGTCCTTTATTCTTTTCCGCGAAAGTGTAGTGAAGTGATTTGAAGCCAGATATAGACTTAACATACCCCTTCACCTCTTCCACTTTCTCCCTTTCTCCTTCCTTGCCGATTCGTGGACCATCAACATAGACAAAAAGGTCTGAATCCTTTGCCTCCTTATTCCGAAGTAGCGAAGATATCGTATTCTTTAATGCATCTGGACGATTAAATCCAAATACCACTATTGGAGCGTAATTCATACTTCCTGTATTAGTCCCTCCTGAATATATCCCTCGTATAAACTTTCTCCTTCACATCATCCAGGCATGCATCATAGCGGTTGGCAATGATTGCATGGCTCTGAGCCTTGAAGACATCCATATCATTCACCACCTTACTGCCAAAGAACGTTGTTCCATCCTCAAGGGTCGGCTCATAGATGATGACCTCTGCACCCTTTGCTTTGATGCGCTTCATGATTCCCTGAATGGCACTCTGACGGAAGTTATCACTGTTTGACTTCATGGTCAGGCGATAGACACCTATCACACAGTTGTGCTCCTTGCTGGCATCATAGCTGTTGGCATCGGCATAGCTGTAGTAGCCTGCCTTGTGCAGAACAGCATCGGCAATGTAGTCCTTACGGGTGCGGTTGCTCTCTACGATTGCCTCAATCAGGTTCTCAGGAACATCGGCATAGTTTGCCAGGAGCTGCTTGGTATCCTTTGGCAAGCAATAACCACCATAGCCGAAGCTGGGATTATTATAATGTGTACCGATGCGTGGGTCAAGACCAACACCGTCGATGATTGCCTTAGTATCGAGTCCCTTTACCTCTGCGTATGTATCCAACTCATTGAAATAGCTTACTCGGAGTGCCAGATAGGTATTGGCGAAGAGCTTGACTGCCTCTGCTTCCTTCATACCCATGAAGAGTGTATCTATATTCTCCTTGATGGCACCTTCCTGCAAGAGTGCAGCAAACGTCTTGGCTGCTTCCTTCAGCATCTCCACATCCGTTACTGCCTTGATGGCCTCGTTCTCCTCGGCAAACTCATGACGGTCAATGAGTTTGGGATAACCCACGATGATACGGCTTGGGTAGAGGTTGTCATAAAGAGCCTTGCTCTCACGAAGGAACTCAGGGGAGAAGAGAAGGTTGAACTTCTTCACGCCCTTCTTGGCATACTTCAAGTAGAGGCTGCGGGTATAGCCCACAGGGATGGTACTCTTGATAATCATCACAGCATACGGATTGACCTCCAACACCAGGTCTATCACCTCTTCCACATGACTGGTATCAAAGTAATTCTTCACGGGGTCATAGTTGGTAGGCGCTGCTATCACCACAAAGTCAGCATCCCGGTATGCCGACTTGCCATCCAGAGTTGCCACCAAACGGAGAGGCTTCTCTGCCAGATACTTTTCGATATAATCATCCTGGATAGGAGAAATCTTGTTGTTCAGCTTCTCCACCTTCTCTGGGATGACATCCACAGCTGTCACCTGATGATGCTGAGACAGCAAAGTTGCAATACTCAGACCAACGTAGCCTGTACCGGCTACGGCTATTTTAATATCAGCAAAACTATTCATATGCTATACGACTTTATTTGTTTTTAATCCATAATTTAGGGAAAAGGCATCTGACGTGGATAGACAGGAAATGAATACATGCAACTACCAAGCTCTTATGCCTCTTCTCCAGATGAAACGTCTCCTTTGGCGGCATGCCATTGGGCTTGTGCATCATCTTCCAGCGTTTGGAGAACGGCACATCGGGGTTGCACCACTTTTCGAAGGTGGCGTGTGCATCGCATTCACCCAGTATTTCTCCAGCCTGATACATCGCTACGCCAGCCTTCTTCGCTCTCATGCCATAATCGAAATCGCCTTTGCTGTGCGTAAAGTAATAATCCAGATTGCCCAGGATATGATAAGCCGACTGCGGTATCAGTACGATATTTCCATTGAAATAATCCACAGGAATCAACTTCCCATTGGGTTTGGGCACGATACCACCCTTCACTCTGCCCCCGTAGGTAACGGATGAGTGGTCAGACGATTCCGTTGCACCTACAATAATAGCCTCCTCTTTGGTTCCCTTGGCAGCTTCTGTCAGTACCTTGAGCATGTTGTCATACACAAAGGTATCATCATTAAGCCACAGATAGAAGTCATAATCCTTGGCTTTGGCTGCTGTATCCCACGCTGTCCACATACCACGGTTCCAGAACAAATCACCCTCGCCATGTATAACATTTACTTGTGGAAACTTCTCTGCCACCGCCTCTGGCGTACCGTCCGTACATCCATCATCAGTGAGATAAACCTCTACCTGATAACCATCCATCGGCAACAGCCTATACAGCCTCTCCAGGCATTCCAAAGTCTTCTCCCTCCGATTAAATACCGTCAGGAGAACTGCTATTGATTTCATCGTCATATCATTTTTACACGTAATGAAAAGGGCGTGAATCGTTCACAAAAGCACGCCTCTCGTCCAAACAAATTATTAGACCCAAAAGCCCTGTATCAGGCAGTAACTACACATTTCTTATAAACCTTGCTGGATTACCAGCCCATATCTGATTGGCTGGAACGGATTTGGTGACTACTGAACCAGCTCCTATCACACTATTCTCTCCTATGGTTACACCTTTCAGGATGATGGACTTGGCACCAATGAAGGCATTGTCGCAGATGACCACTGGCTTTTCTGCTCTATGCTTCATGTCTTCGTTGCTCCTACGCACTGCAGGGTCAAGCGAATGGAAGTCGGTATCATAGATACAGACCCCTCCACCTATCTTCACATCATTCCCGATGGTAATGCTCCTGTGGCAAACCAATGCAGCCTGCGAAATCCCCACATTGTCACCGATGGTCAAGACGGCACCTCTATCCACGAAGAAGGTACAACGCTCATAGCATCCAATAGGATTCCCCTTGATGCCATTGTTCATCATGAAATTCCTCCCAATGAAACACCTCCCACCACGAGCTACCATTATATAAGGTATGCCATTGGTACGAAAGGAAGAATATGTGATATCATTACCTGCAAACAAGCATCTCACTATCAACTGATTTACCCCCCCCCAGACAATGCCAACGCATTTTCTGATAGACTTATATGCAAGACTAAATATGCTCATTTTCTAAGACTCTATTATATATTTCCAACTGTGTTTTAACCACAGCATTCATGTCGTTTTCCTTCATTCGCCTTGCCCTCCCATTTTCAGACAGACGTTCTGCAAGACTCCTGTCCTGTACAAGTCGATCAATAAGGCTGGCACAAACCTGGAAGTCTATGGAATTATAAAACAGGCACTCCTCTTCATGACGTGCCAACTCCGGCATTGCTCCAGCAAATGAAGCTATTGTAGGAGTACCCACAATCATCGACTCTGCAAAAGCCAAGCAATAGGTTTCTACAAACGAGGGTATCACACAGACATTGGCACCTTGCAGTTCCTTTACAATCTGAGTTTCGTCGATTGGACCCAACTCAACCACATTGCCCTGTATGCCAAGCCTCTTTATGAGATTCTGGATATAAACAGAAAAACCATCCTGTAATCTGTTACCGATATGCATATTACCGGCAATACGAAGCTGAATGCCAGGATACTTGTCTTTTAGCAATTGAATGCTTTTCATCAACACCTGTATTCCCTTGTATGGAATTGAACCAGATGCTGTGGTAAAAACAACAGGCGAGTCTGATGGACACTTATACTTCCATGCATCGGCAGTATAAAAACTCTTTCGAAGCATAATCTTGGTGGGGATGAATCTCGCTGTTGGTGCTACGAACGACAAATGCCGATGAACCCACTCGCTTTGATAGGAGATGACATCGAAACTCTTTATCGCCTCTGTTTCCACTTCTCCACGCTTCTTGAAGATGTGCTTCTTAAAACAAAGATTTCTCCAGGGCATCAGTATCTCCTTCAGATGTACACATCGTAGCAATTCCCAGAAAGTCAGGCCTCCATAATAATAATAATAAGAAGAAGAAAGGATACCCTGAATATCAAGGAATGCTTTTGTTTTGATGGCTCCCTGCTGACAAGCAGACGCCCACACGCCTTCTGTACCCCATACATGAACAAGGTCTGGCTTCACCTCCTCTTCTATTTTCGACAAAGCAACGCAGAAATTCTGTGAAGGAACCTGCCCATAATGGGTTACTGACGGCATAGGCAGAACATACTGCTTTATACCTTCAACTTCCTCACATATTGTCTGTCTTACATTTCCCGTCGATACATTGACAATATCCACCTTACCCGATTGCTGTAAACATTCTGCAAGAGGCTGCAACCAAGAAGCTGTGGTGCGAATTTTCTCTCTGGAAAACCTGGCATTACAAAGCCACATGATTCTCCGCTTCTTTATTTCATTCATAAAACAAATTACTATAAAATCTGTGCGTTTACTCGTCTGACATAAAGACTTAACATCATCCTTTTTTGAATACCCCCTCGAACCATTTCAAAAATTCTTTATCACTCATTGCTCTGAATTGAGAAGACAACCCCATACTTATTGCGCTCCAAAGAGAAATATTCAATATATCAAACTTTGTTGCATCTTCCACCCAGCCATAAGCCCAATGAAATGCAATAAATACTCCTATTAATTTTATGAAATAACTGTTCGAACGGTATAATGCGAGATAAGAACTTCTAAAATAGATAAGCGAATATAACAATGCTCCTATAACGCCTAACCATGTAAAAATATTGAGATGACATAACTCATTTTGATAACGTTCGTATTTCCCGGTCTTCAATTCTTCCGCCATAAAGGAGCCAAACGAATAACTATCATTTCCTCTTGCCAGAGAACGGCCAAATAGGACATAATCATGATCCAGAGCAGATTGTAACACCTCAACATAAATAAACGTTCTTGTATCTGCGGCCAAATCATCCTCAACCAGTTCGCCATTAACAACCTTCTTCTCAACATACTTACCACTATTAGAATCCATATCAGTAAATATGTTAAATGTACCTGTTATGCCCAAGACGAGCAATACTATTGCGGAAACATAGCACAACCAATGAGCAATGCGTAGCATGCCGTCGGAAACAAACTTTCTGAATATGCACAACATACTGAAACAGATGGCAAGAAAAGCCTTTAACACTTGGCTACGGCCTCCCAAATCAGCAACTAACATAAAAGCCAAAAGGAATCCTATAATATATCTCCATTTGCGGGGCATATAAGGCAAAAAACAACCAATAACGAATACTGGACCCAAATAAAAGTTCACCTCGCCTGGAGTGACCATCCATAAATAGAACAGAAAGAAAGCTGGCACACATATTTTTAGCCATAGCCTATAAAACCTCTGTAAAACACTCGGGCAAAATGCAAAGGTCAGAGCAGGAATAGAACAACAAAGGACACCACTAATCATATTTTTATATTCCCAGTAATTTTCCGCTATAAACGCTCCTCTTATAGCCCCAATCAAAGCCCAAACCAAGAAACACTTTACAAAAAAATAATCTGCACTATTCCTTTTGGGGTTGTACCTTTTGCTTATATAGGGAACAAGAAGAACAACACAGAATGAGAAAAACCAATTAACGAACGTGTTACCTATAGGAATCCTACAAAACTGAGCAGGCGATAGCAAAGCAACGACTATCAGCGAGTAGAAAAATATATTCGATTTTGTAATCTTCATACACAAGCTATTTATGATAAACTTTCAAAAGGCAAGTCAACACTATGAGCATCCAACCTAACAATACGATTTCTTGCGGGAACAATAACGGAATTCGCAGATACAGCTTTTACTATTGTCGCGTTGAATATTAGCAGAAATCCAGATGTATGACAAAACCATCTTTCCGCAATATTAAGTATCACCAATAACATCCCCCCTCTACCTGCGCTGCATTTTTGGGAGCAAAGCCAGGAGAAGGATAAACCCAAGAACTATTGAAAAGAGTCTTATATGTGCTTTGCTTACCGAACTCCTGAATACCATAGTCTGGATTGTCCCACCTTTTCCCGCGAATGCCAAACAGCAACTGGAGAGCTCCTCCAAGATGAACTGCTCGTTTGCCCATTCGCTTGGCATGGGCTGCCAGAGGAAAACCATAAGCACCACAACCAAGTAAAACTATATCATAGTCCGTGGCGTCCATTTGGGCTTTCATGGAGTCAAGTGCTTCGAACCAATTCTCAAATTGGCAATCTCCACCAATACTCTGTACGGCTTTTATTGTTTTGAGTTCAAACTTAGGTAAAACCCGTTTGTCATTAAACAAGGCTTCTCGTTTTTTTTCATATTGCCGTTCTATCAGAGAAGCAAATGGATGAACAACTAAAACGTTCTTGCCTTCAAGGATTCTACTCCATGGATTCTTTGACCAGTAAGGCTCCAAGGACAACAAAGTTACCTTGGTCAAATCCAACTTGAAACCAGCAATCATAGTTTCTTCATCAGGCAACCAACTCCCAAGAATATCCACTTGCTTGCTATCCTCAACCATCATTTCTCCGAACTTCATCAGGTTCTCTTCGGTGGAAGGGAAGAAGCCGCTCCATCTTGTCATTTGGTCTTTTACATTATTCTCCCACCACCAAGCGAATTGTTTGCCTTGGATATACTTCCATGCCGAATGATGCTTTGCTGTCACTCCAAGATAATTAGTAATAGCAAACATCTCTGTACTACCATACCTGGCAATCATACAAGGCTTACCAGAAGCCAGCAGATTATATATCAGCTCCGAAGCCTTATCTGGGTCGATTATACCCCTGTCATATTCTCCCATCTTAGGGGCAAAGAGTTTGCCGTAAAGCTTACGCAAACCCTTTAATGCATATATTCCTATCTTATTCATGTTGTTTTATTTCAGGATTGTTTACTCTAAGCCACGCTTTCATATCTTTTAGAGGGATATTTCTCAAGTGACAAAAAGCAGTTACACTGTTCTTTTTCCCCGCAGTTTTCTTCCATAAAAGATAGTCTGCATATTCTTTCGAAAAATCTAAAACAGAAAGTCTTATGCTTTCATTCTGAATGGACATGTTTTGAGGGAATGCAGACTCTCCGACAACTGGCTCTGTCATTGACCCTATTATTTCTTTTTTGAGTTTTGAAAAAATTTTGTTAATATGGAATTTAACCCATGAAGAAAGCAATTTATAATAAGAAGGTGAGGCTATGATCAGTAATTGCTTGTTCAAAACACTATAGAGACAGGTCAATGTTGGGTCTCCACTTGAGACAAAAGCCTCCTCTGACCAAGCTTTCATGTAAATTTCATCTACCCTTGACTTATCCCTTGCCTTAATTCCTACCATTGAATTCTTAAAGCGATTATATTCTAGTGAGACATGGTGCTTCAAATACCCTTTATAAATACTGGAATGCAGCCAATAAACAAATATCTGATAGACAATTGGAATTATGATAACACCAATTAGTAGTAAACACTTGTACTCAAACAAGAATGTACTCAGGCAATTATTTGCGACGACATCCCAATCTCCAAATTTCAAAACAGAGTAAAACAAGAGATAAGCACACACACACAGGACTGTCCATTTCCATTTCACTAAAAGTATGCTTGAAAACAAAACGATGAAACCCACAAAGACCATACTATACAGTAGAGGAACATAATGACGCACGCTCCCGCTATCACTTTCATTCTCATAACCCATAAACATCAGCAAAAAGACACAAAAGGTAAGAAGTATGAAGCCACGAAAATGAGCGTGATTTTGCACCATCTCATATTTTGCTTTTATTTCACCCATCAATTTGTCATGAATAGAACTACTTCCTGAAAAATCGTATGTATCCAAAAGCGACTCCATTTCTTTGTAGTATTGTGGTGTCCAGAAATTACTACAGAAATCGTTATTTATTGCCATTGTAACATAAATAGCGGCAAAAAACTCCACAAATGAACTAAAACTAGAAATCATAAAGAATACCCACTAAAAAATTCTTTTATCTGTTTCTGGATTTCGTCATTGATTTCCTTCTCATCTTCACAATCTACATTCAAATCAAGCGTTTCCCCTTTTGGATCCTTGACAGAAATCGCCTTTGCTTTAGATTGATAATTTGGATAATCAATTCCTTTTGAAACATTGTTTTTCCAGTTCAATGGACGAAGATTAATTATATCGTCAATCATATTGTCTGGAACACCAAGTTCTTTCAGTTTTGACTCAGGATATATATGGTCAACCTCCCAACCAAAGGGATTATTCCTATCATCATACCTGTCACGAATCATCCAAGCTCCACAAGCATCCTTCCGAACGAGACTGGGATCAAAACGAGAATCTATTATTCCCTTTTCCCAAATAGCATTGATTTGTTCGTCACTAAACATATCACTTCCACTTTACATTACCATTATTATCCACCATTATCCAGTCTTTACTATCTGGATATCCATGCCAGAAATTCTCAGGGCACACCTTAATACCCTTGTTCAGAAGAGCAGGCTTATAAGAAAAAGAACTCTTACTTGTAATCAACAAATCGGCATAAACCATATGAAGGAAAGAACTCATAGCCCCCATATCCATGCACCAATGAAGATTAGAAAAACTTGCGAACTCGGGATAGTTTTCTGGATTGCCTTGTGAAAAGAAGTATATATGTACAGGTTTATCCGTTGATTCTTGTACGAACCCAACAACCTGCTTCAAAACCTTTTCGAAATAGTCATTGTTCAAATATCTCATAGCAAGATTAGGGTTGGTTGGGTCCTCCATAATATCTCCTCTACGTACATGAATCGCTATGTTGAAATTTGAAGAATTATAGACCAATTTGTCATTTTTCCGAGCAGGTGCAGAATAGAACTTCTGCTGTAGATCAGGTATCAAAGTATTCAAATCACGATAGAACTGATCTTGTTCACAAAGGAAGACTACTTTATGGTCCGAATATGAAGCAACTATCTTTTTGATTACATTAAATTGCTCTTTATCCATTTCCTTGAATTGAGGCAGCAAGACTTTCTTGTAACCATTCTGCAATAAATCCTTGTAATTTGCTTCATTCATTCCAAATCCCAAGAAATCATTCCATGGAGTTGGAACCCACGGATGGTGATAACGAGAAAATGGAATATTAGCATACTTCAATCCCAAGACCTTTGCCAAATGATAGCCAGCCATCCAATTTGCCATCTGATGCCCTATACCAGCTCCTGGGTTTGGACGGGCTGCAATATAGTTAACTAATGAGCCATCACCGGAATGCTTTAAGGAATGCCGATAGGAGGCATAATATGAGCAATACTTCAAAAAAGATTTCTTATGAATACAACTATGGTAATAACCATACAACTTTTGTTGTATTTTGTATTTTAGTTCTGTAAAATTCATAATCTTTTATGTTTGTGGGAATCCGTACGATTTCCAAATAACCTTTGTTATATAAATATAGAGTATAGATATTGGACGTAATAGACGGAGCCTATAAATGTATCGTTCAAAAGGGCTCAATGAATTTATCTTACATAAGCCACTTAACCCGTCCATCAAAACGTTCAAAGCTTTATAATCCTTATGCTTCAAACGAGCTAAAATGCAATGGCGTAGCTCGTATTTCATGAACAGTTTAAACTTCTTTTTATTAGGACTATTCATCATCGAAGAATATTCTTCCCACACTGAATTCCGAAATAAAACACTATCTTTGATTCGACTCACCTCTCCTATGGAACTGGTAGCTTGTCCTTCCACATTCCCATTATAAATGCTGATAGGCTTAGCTATATATAAGACCCGTTGACAATGCATTATAACACGAAAAAGGAACGTAAAATCTTCGTTATATTTCTGCCCTGCAATAAAGCGATTCCATTTATTAACTGGAAACAGGCACTCTTTTTTTACAACAGTAGCACTAATATGCATAAAAACATGAGGGTTTTCAAAAAAATCAATCGAAACAATTCCACCCTTATAGCGCAAAGGGATGTTTGAACTCCTTTGATGTGTCATAACATTTTGGGCAAAACGACCACATAATACAATTTGAGCAGCATCATTTGATTGGATAGCATCAACTACATTCCTTAAATAGGTAGGAAGCCACTCATCATCGGCATCCAAGAAAGCAATCCAATCACCCTTAGATTCTTCAATTCCACGATTCCGAGCAACACTTACACCTGCATTGGGTTGTGAAACAATCCTAATACGAGAATCTGAATAATTATCGTTCAATAATTGTACACTATCATCCTTGGAGCCATCATCTACAACAATAACTTCAAAGCGTGTATATGTTTGAGACAGCACAGTACTCAAAGTGTGTACTATCGTACTCCTTTTATTATACAATGGTATTACTACCGAAATAAGAATCTTATCTTTTTCCATACATTATTAATCGTAAAAAAGGTATAGTATATACGAATTTGCCTATAGCATAAGCCATTAAGCATTGTACTATGGCAATTAGCAATATAACAAGACTTTCTGTTGTCGCAGTTATCCCTTCAAATACAAATCCCTTCGGTAACATTATCAATGGAGTCAAGTATATGACAACAGACATTTTTCCCATTTCTGAAAAGAACCAACTAATAGACTTGGGCAAACTCGCCTTAACAAAGAAATTATAGAGCACTATGATTGAGCACACAGAACAAGAAAACATCAAAACAACATTGAAGAAGGAAAATAAGGCTCTACCCCTAGCGTCAAAAGGATATAACATCCATAGGATACAAAGAACGACACTCCCCCCCCCGAAGCACATATCACTCTTTATACTCTCTTGAATCCGAGGTTCCTTCATCAGAAATGCTCCCGCCAAAAAGCAGAATACATAAATAGCATATATCAACAAAAAATACTCATGTAACAATACTCCTGAAGCACATAGGAAACAACACGCAGCTCCTGTAAATAAAGAACGGGATAAAAAAAGATTCGTTTTATGTATCAACTTATGCTGAAAAGCATATAGCAACATAATCAAAAAGAGTACTGGCATAAACCAAAACAGCTTATTGGGAAAGAAATCAAACAAAGAAATGAATTCCCGAAACGATGCTACAGGCTTATCTGTAAATATGAAACTTTTAGCAACTACCCAAGTAAAGTAAGGTATCAGCAAAGAAGTAGCTTTCTTTATACAAAACTGCCAATAGCCAATTCTATCTATTTTATGTGTAATCTCACAGAGATAGCCGCTTATAAAGAAGAACAGTGGCATATGAAATGAATATATCATTTCTGCTACAGGATGCGAACTACCATCTTTCGTATATGGTAAATAGAGATGCCCCATTACCACCATGAGTATTGCAAAGCCTCGTAATTTATCTATGTAGTCTAATCTTTTTTCCATATTTACTTTTTATTTTTTTATATATACTTTCAAATATGACACGTTCATTACTAAATGATACGACAATGCAAAAACTAACAATGTATGTTATTACAGAGAAAAACAAGAATGCAACTAAGCTCAATAATGTATTCACTTCAATTATCTTCGAGAAAAATGACAGGATCAAATAATTTGCCAATGTCAGTACCAGAATTGGGAAAGTTACTCTAACAAGATAATACAACATCTTCATCCCAACGTATTGACGTACAAGATGAAAGGCAAATGCATAGACTATCAGATTTCCAAATACAATACTTACAATATAGATATAGTAAGGAGGCAAGCCAATCTTAAACGACCAATAAATAAAAGGCAACTGAAAAAAATTAGATACTGTACTACAAATAGTATATTTCTTGATTCTTCCTGTTGCCGAGATGCAACCTGGAAGCGTTCCAAACTGCATTTCTATAAAACTCTTAATTATCTGTAAGCGAACAAATATCAAGCACCAATCTGGTATGTTTTTCAGCCACAATTTTAGTATATATGGACATTCCACAAACATGGGCAAAGCAAACAACAAATAAATCAGAGTAGAGTATTTTGCTCCCAGGCAAGTTGACTTTATCAATAGAGAAGAATTTCCCGCACCTGCACTTTTACCTAAGATAGGGTTTAAAGCCTTTAACACATTGGATGAAAGAGCTTGCATCTGCCCATTGAGTTGACTAGCTATACCTTGGGCAGCATTCAAAATCGTACCAAAGAAACTGTTCAAAATGAGACCTTGCCCGTAAGAACTAAGCACAATTACCATGGTACCTCCCATATTCCATCCTGCGAACCCGACCATTTCACGAAAGGTTTGTTTGTCCCAATAAGCACGAGGCTTGATTATACATTCATCATAGTTACGATGGCAATATATTCTCATGACTGACAGAGTAATAAAAGGAATACAGGCCATCAACATACCATAAATGATCAACTTGTCATTGCTTGTATATACACAAACAAATGCAACCATCAGTTTCAGTATAGACTCTACAATACCAACTATAGAATAATAGAGCATATTCTCATGAGAATTCAACACCGCATCATATGGCACAGACATGATAGTAAACATTGTGCTCAAAATCAAACTACAATAAACAACTTCAGCAGCTTTTATTCGAGTTGCAGGAATATTCAAGATTCCATCAAAAAACAAAAAACCAGCAATAATCAACAGAACACCTACAATCAAGGCGGTAAAGAAATGTATTGTCAGGCTTATATTAAATATACTTTTCTTTTTTTCAATATCACCTTGCCCTTCTGTAAAAGACATAAATCGTTGAGTCGCACTGGCCATCGTTGCACTTAAAAAGCCCAACATCGCAATGGCTCCTCCCACGATATTGTAAATACCAAAGTCGGAAGCTCCCAGAGAATTCAATATGAGGCGGGTGGTGTATAACGACACAAACATCGTTATTGCCATCTTGGCATAAAGATAGCCTGTATTCTTAATTACTCTATTTGCTGTTTGTGACACGTTTTTTTCTTTATATTTGATGTGATTGTCTATAAATCTTAATGTGATGGTAAGCACTCAATTGCTTCCAATCCCTTATAAACAGGGGCTAGAGAGCCATTGATTATTTTTGTTTTAACTTTTGTTTATTTGATTTTACCGTGCGACAGCACTGGGGAGAAGCTTTTCGTAGTCCTTCTCACCCTCTATAAGTCTGCTGAATACATAAGTGAAATACCATAATCGTATTTTTATGTTTTGCAGTGCAAAGGTAACTTGGTTCATGCAAAATGCCTCAGAAGCAATTGAGTGCTTACTCTGAGAACGCGGACATCTATATTGATGCGTGGTGTTTGGTTTCGAACACGGATTGCACGAATTTAGCGAATTACTCCTCTAAGTGTAGGGTTTGTTGGATGCTTCATTCTGAGAACAAGCAATACAGCAGTTGCCTTGTGACCAGAGAAGAAGTCACAAGGAATCATCTGTTGTTATAAACTTTCGTTATTGTTTATCTGGAATACTGCCAGGGAGGGTTATATCGTCACACCCAGTTCACGAAGGACAGTATTCAAATCGCAGAACCTGACACCGAAAGCGTTGCATGCATCGGGAATCTTTACCCTGCGAGTACATTTGGGGTCGGATGTTTCGTTAGTCACGAGGACAAGACCCTTGGCTGCTGCTGTTGCCACAAGATAGGCATCTGCCACACTGGCAAACTCTTCAACTGCCTCTTGCTTATATACAGAACGAGTCTGCGCCCAGTTGATGACCTCTCCGTATCTGACCATCACATCTGCGTCATTCCCGATATAGAATCCTGCCGGCACGTTGTGCTTCATCCAGTCGGTCAGTTCATCACCTCCCTTGTCTATCTCTCCTTTCACCTGTATATTGGAGAGCACATCGCCAGCATTTATCATTTCGGCAATCCTTCTCCAAAAGGTTGGCCACAAGTCCATAGGCATCTCGTGCTTGGAGCGGATGAATATGTTCGTATCGAAGATATACGCCATTACCCTTAGATATTATTGGTCATGAAATGCTGGTAGGTGTTACCAGACAGACCTGTCAGACGATATGCCTCGGTGTATTCCAGCTGACGGCTGGTGACGGCATTGCGAACATGAATGGCAAAGAGGCGCCCAACCCTCTTGACACTGGTGAGGTAGAAATCGCCTCCACCGCCCTTCTTGGGGGCAGATATGGGGCGATGACTGTACTCCATCCAGAAGTTGCGATAGGCAGCGTCACTCAACAGGTTCAGATCATGGGCACGACGAGCCACTACAATCTCACTGGCCTTGAAATGACGGGAGTGCTTCTTGATGTCTCCGTTCCACGTCTCACGCAGAACATCGGCAGGAACAAGGAACTCGGCAGCAAACCTGTCGCAATAGTTCTCGTAGGCATCATGTGCCGTAATCTCCTCGCCTGCATGGCCAGCACTGACTCCCAGCATGATGTGGGCAGCCTCGTGCACCAGGGTGAACAGCTGGGCAGACTTGCTGTCAGCACTATTCACAAAGATATAAGGTGCCACCTCATTGACCAGCGCGAAGCCCCGGCACTCGCTCACCTTCAGAGCACGCTGCGTGTTGTTGCCCACCACTCCGTTGTATGCAACGAAGAAGCCTGCCTGCTCCAACTTCTCGGTGAGCAGTCCCACAGCGATATCGGTTCGTGCCAAGCTGAACGCCCAGCGTGGGTCAAGTGCCAACTCTCTTCTGAGCAAGTTGACGGCCTCGCCGATAGGGGTCTGGAGAGTGATGCTGTTCACCAGTTGGCAGGTGTCTATCTCGTTCTCTGTGAGGTATTCGGCCAACCAGTCCTGACGATTGCGAATGTGATTGACGGTGTCATAGACATTCAGGTCGAAATGGTTGTTATCGCCTGCCTCTCCACGGAACATGGGGAAGGGAATGGTTTCAGCAGGTACTTCATGCAGGAACAGGTAACCAAAGGGGACATAGAACCTCCTGGCGAACTGCTGCAACTGGTTGACCGTAGGCAGTTTCTCCCCAGAGAGCCAACACGCCAACTCGGGGAAGGCTTTTACAGCCTTCTCCTCTGTGAACCCTGCTCTTCGGTATGCCCATTCAAGCATCTTGGGGTGGATATTATTGAGTCTTGTTACTGCCATGGTTGCTCCTATGGATGCAAAAATACGATTTTATTGCTTAATAAGCACCTTATTCAATTAAGAATTTTGAAGTGGGGAGAACACGGAGAGGTTCTTTATCCGTGATGCGTAGTTTTTTTTGAACACGGATTGCACGGATTACACGGATAATTTTTCTGGGGACGTGGATTTTCCTTTGATTCCGTGATGCGTTGGGTTTTGAACACGGATTGCACGAATTTGGCGAACTTTATCCAATGATGAATTTTGAATTATGAATTATGAGGCGTGGGTTTTATTGAACACAGATTGCACGGATTTAACGGATAAGTTTTTTATTCCTAGGGATTCGTGTTCGTGTTCGACTTCTCTCACTACGGACGGGTAATTCTTGATTCGTGGTGTTTGGTTTTGAACATGGATTGCACGGATTGCACGGATAAACCTCTGATGATTGGAGAGTTGTGGTATCCGTGAGATTCGTGTTCGGTTTTGGTGACTTTCTTTTGAGGGGGTCAGAAGAGGTAGTCGTACTTCAAGGTGAGTTCCTGGGATTCTATCTCGTAACGCATGCGGGTGTCGGCATCAAGCGGGGAGGTGCTGAGGAGGGTGTCGAGCTGCTGGAGCACCTGACGGCCCTGGAGGAAGATGGGTGCCAGACGATCGGGCTGCTGCTCACGGGCAGAGGCGTAGTAATAGACTATCTCCTGGATGATGAAGGTGAGAGTGCTCCATGCTTCGCTAATGCGCATGCGGTTCTGGGCCAGTTCGGTGAGTACATGCTGATGAAGGAACGTGATGCTCTCTGCCTGGGCTTGTATATCCTCGGTGGTCTTGACGGGATGAAAATATCTGTCGATGAGTACCTGTCGCTCGTGGAGGTTGCGCTGGTAGAGTGGGCTATGCTGCGAGACAGGTTCCTGAGCGGGTGACACCTCCTCAAACCGCTCGGCATGAACTCCCGAGATGGCTACGCTCATACCACCCACATCCATCACAAGCCGTCGGTCGCGGTCGATACGGATGACATAGCCCTCGAGGCCAGCCAGTTCGCCAGTGGTGATACGCAGAAGGATGCGGTTGCGGGCGTAGTAGTGGAAGGGATGAAGGAGGAAGCGTATGCGGCTGGGGTCGGCTGAGTTGATGCGCATGAAGGGTTGCATCTGGGCGTCAGGGATGACGGCAACCTGTCCCGAGCAGCAGTCCTTGCAGAGGTAGGTTTGCGGAAACTTCTCCTTGAGGTAGGTTTGTGTATCAGTCGGTTGGCCTTGGATGAAGATGAGGCCGCTCACGGTAGGTGCTTCCTGGTGCTGCACCTTATGATGACCAGTACGGCGGTAGTAGCGGATGGTTTTATGGATGAAGAAGCTCTTGCCGTCTCTTGTCAGTTGTGCCTCATAACCACGTGTTTTGGTGTGGTGAACGAAGAGGTAGGTCCATGGACTTTCCTTGGGTTGATGGTATAGTTTCACCACCGGGTCAGCCTGTTTGTCTGGCCCGGGAAGGTGGATGCCTAATGGAGTGCTCTTGCTCTCGCTGGCTGCAGAAAGAGAATCCGTACCATCCGGTTTCATAAATTCTCTCCTACTGTATGTCGGTGGGGTTCAGCGGCTTTACGGTTTGCCCTACCCCTTTCGTCACATACATCCTGTGCATAGTTGTAGATTTCGCTATAAGTTTAGCACGAGGTTCACCAACCTCTCCTCTCTCATCCCGAATACATATTATATATAGGGTGCTCGAAAGTCTGTGGCAAAGTTAGGGCAATTTTTTGTAATAAGAGGTATGTGGGAGGAAGAAACCACGGATAATAAATTTATTGGGTGTTTTTTGAACACGGATTGCACGGATTTAACGGATAGGGCTTGGGAGACACGGATTATGACTTTATTGGCGTGATGCGTAAGGTTTAACGAACACGGATTTCACGGATAACCCGGATAAGATTTTGGGAACGCGGATAGGGCTTGGAAGACACGGATTATGACTTTATTGGCGTGTTGCGTAAGGTTTGACGAACACGGATGTCACGGATAAGGCTTGGGAGACATAAAATATTCGGGGGATTAGCGATATTTGTATTCTTTAATAATATATAGGCTTTAATAATATTAGGCCTTGTGGGCTGTTTTAAGGGGATTTGAGAGCAAAAATGTGGGGGCTAACTGTAAAAAAAGGGTGGTTTTGCTTTTGGTTTATGAAATAATGGTATATCTTTGCATCGTTAAAGGTGGGGATAGATATGCCCGCCCGAGACAAATGAATGAGAATATGAAATAATTTAATGTCTAATCTTTTAAATATAGATCGGAAATGAAAAAGATTACTTCTTTGGTTATTGCCCTCTTCGCAATGGCAACCACCGCAAGCGCTCAGTATAACGTGAGCGGTCATCGTTTCTTTGACAACTGGTCAATCGGTATCGATGGTGGTGTTACAACCAACCTGCACGACTTTGACACTCCTAACGGTGGTATCGCTGGTCTGCAGCTGACAAAGGGCATCACTCCCGTGTTCTCTCTGCAGGCTGAGGTTCAGGCCGGATTCAACAACTGGAGCAACTGGAACGTGAACCACTCTGACTGCACAGTAGATAACGTGACTGCTGGTCTGATGGCTAAGGTGAACCTGATGAACTGGATTGGCGGCTACAAGGGTGCTCCCCGCCTGTTTGAGATCAGCCCCCGTCTGGGTGCCGGCTACATGCACTACTTCTATCCCGATGGAACTCGTTACAACCACCCCAACTACCGCAACGCTGCTGTTGCCAAGTTCGGTATTGACTTCGACTTCAACCTGGGTGAGAAGAAGGCTTGGACTCTGAGCGTGAAGCCCGCTGTAGTTCTCGACGTTACTCACGGCAACGAGACTCGTCAGTTTGCACAGACAGGTGCTGTGACAGACCCCAGCGGCATGTGGGGTTGCGACAACGGCAAGTGCGGCAAGTTCTCACACGCAGGTACATTCCAGATTACTGCCGGTGTGACTTACCACTTCAAGACTTCAAACAAGAGCCACCACTTCACCACTGTGGAGCCTGTTGTGGTAGAGAAGACTGTGGAGAAGATTGTGGAGAAGCCCGTGGAGAAGATTAAGGAGGTTCGCGTAGAGGTTACCAAGAACGTGGGTAACACATACGTGGTAGAGTTCGCTCAGAACAAGAGCATCCTGACAGGTACCGCCAAGGCTACTCTGAACGATGTTCCTGCCAACGCAACTGTTACTCTGGACGCTTACGCTTCTCCCGAGGGTGCCAAGGCTTACAACAAGAAGCTCTCTCAGAGACGTGCCGACGAGGTGAAGAAGTATCTGGAGGCTCGTGGCATCAAGGTGGTGGGCACAAACGCTCACGGTGCTGAGAGCGACAGCTCTAACCGCGTGGTTTACGTTCGCGTAAAGTAAGCAGACAACTGACTTAAAGTCATAAAAACAGGAGACGGGTTCCGCTCTGGCGGAGTCCGTCTCTCTTTATGTCCAAACCAACTGACATCACACATCACACCATAATTCTGATGAACCAGACAGACCTGAAAGTGGGTTATACTGCCGGCATTCTGGCCGCTGCATTCTACGGACTGAACCCTCTGTTTGCCCTTCCGCTCTACGGGCAAGGGATGGACGCTTGGTCGGTGCTCCTGTTCCGCTATGTGCTCTCACTACCCATGCTGGGGCTGATGCTCTACAAGCAAGGAGTCAGCCTGCGCATCAGCAGGCACGAAGCCTGGGCGCTGCTGCTGCTGGGCTTCCTGATGGCAGGCTCGTCGGTACTGCTCTACCTCTCCTACATGTATATGGATGCAGGCATAGCCAGCACCATCCTGTTTATGTATCCCATACTGACTGCAGTACTGATGGCACTCTTCTACGGCGAAAGGATGCACTGGCTGGTGGGCTTCTGCCTCGTACTGGCCACTCTGGGTATATACGTACTGAGCAGTGCCAGCAACAAGGGGACAGTGCATGTTTCCACCTTGGGAGTGGGTATGGTGATTCTGTCTGCCCTGGCCTATGCCTTATACCTTATATATATAAATAGAGGGGCAGTGAAGGGAATGCCGTCGATAAAGGTCACCTTCTATGTGCTGGCTATGGGTTGCCTGCCGCTGATGGCAGGAGTGGCCATGCAGGGACAACTGATCATGCCGCACGGATGGTACTGGGCATGCTCGCTGGGTTCGGCTCTGTTGCCCACAGCTCTCTCGCTGGCACTGACAGGAGTGGCCATTCAGAAGATAGGGTCAACAGAGACAGCCATCCTGGGAGCCATGGAACCCATCACTGCAGTGGCAGTGGGCGTCATCATCTTCTCGGAGCATATCTCCCCGCAGAGTGCACTGGGCATCGTGCTCATCGTGACTGCCGTGACCATCGTAATTGCCAAAGGTGGCAAACAAAAGCCCGCTTGTCTTGCTGAAAACAGAAAAAAGAAGTAACTTTACGTCATCAAACCCCGCAAAGGGGCATTTAACCATACCAAAACGGGCTATATGGGACGTAAGTTGCTCTACATACTGATATGCATACTTGTTCCCCTGAGCACATCGGCTCAGGAGAAAAGTGTTGCGGGCGAACTGCCCATGGGCTATGTGAAAAGCTGGACCGGACAGGTAATCGTCAACCCCGAAGGGGGATACAATGGAAAACTGAACAATGTGACAAGCAACATCCACGGTTGGGAAAACCTGTATGAAGCCCAAGCAGAGGATGTATATACCATCACCTTACCGACCGCTGCACACAAGGCAAAGAACGCGCGGGTGCAGTTCCGCACGCCCATCGACCTGATGGCCAGCCACAAGTATTACGTGCGGGCGGTGCTGAAAGCCAACCGTGATGTGGCAGGCGTGGAGTTCTCACTGACGGAAGCAGACGATGATACGAAGCTGCTGTCGAAGGCAACCTGCAACCTGAAAGCCGGAGAGGCAAAGACCATAGCGCTGACCAACCAGACAGGAACGGACATCAAGTCGGCCAAGATGGAGTTTGCACTGCCCACCCAGGAAGACAGCACCAGCGTGAGCATCTCGCTGCTGAAGATATATGACCAGGACGAGAGAGTGAACCTGTGGGAAGGAACCACGTACTTCAACTGGATGTACTATGCCAACCCATCGACCAACAAGCGCATAAAGGACATGCAGATAGAGGGAAGGAAGGAGACTCTGTCGTGGACAAAAGCGGAATATGACGACTCGCAATGGCTGGCTCTGCCCATGCCCATAGGTAATGTGGGCTACATGAAAGAGGTGAAGACGGAATGGCCGGGAGAGGAGAACACCAACCTGTGGGTACGTCGCAACTTCATCATAGACGAGCTGGATGCCACTGCAAGATACACGCTGAAGGTTTGCCACGACGACTGCTACCGCACCTACGTCAATGGATATCTGGTGGATGAAGCCAGCGACTGGACCGAAGGGAAGAACCCCGTGAGCATAAACATACCCATCTACTACCTGCGCAATGGCAAGAACGTGATAGCCACCTATATACAGCAGAACTGGGGAGGCCGATTCTATGACTGCGGAATGACGGTGGAACCGGGCTTCTACGAGCCGTCGGACCTGGATGCCGACCCTACCAAACTGGTCATCAACGAGGTGCAGGTGCGCAACATAGACCAGTATATCGACTGGTCGTTCAACTATGGCAGCTGGATAGAGATATACAACCCCACGGACAAAAGAGTTTCGCTGACTGGACTATGGCTGGGTACCAGTGAGACGGATGCCTGCCAGTTCCAGTTGACACAGGAGGCCGGTGTGGTGCCACCGCACGGATGGAAGACTCTGTACTTCAATCATTACGTGAGCGATGGCGAATACGGCCCCTCTGCCAGCAAGCAGGTGCGGCTGAAACTGTCGAATGACGGAGGCACTGTCACCCTATCCTCCCACGACAAGCAGCTCATCTCAACGGTCACCTATCCCAAGCCTACTGCCCGCTGCTCGTGGGCAAGAACGTCGGACGGAGCCGATGAATGGGGGACAACAGGCGAACCGACACCAGGGGCTACGAATGCCACCTCGCACTATGCAAGCAGCAGACTGGCTGCACCAGAGCCGGATGTGAGTTCGCGCCTGTTTACAGACCCGTTCACAATGCATGTGCATATCCCCGAGGGATATACGTTGCGATACACCATCGACGGAAGTACACCCACGCTGAAGAACGGCTTCACAAGCCGGACGGGCGAGTTTCCCATCAGTTCCACACTGGTCATGCGCTTTGCCTTCTTTGCCGACGGCTATCTGCCCAGCCAGGTGACCACCCGCTCGTACCTGCTGCGCGACAAGAACTATTATCTGCCCGTGCTGTCGGTGAGCACGAAGCCTGACAACCTGTACGATGACAGCATAGGAGTGTATGTGGATGGCGTGAACGGAGTGAGCGGACGTAACCATGAGAAGTCGAACAGGAACATGGACTGGGAGAGGCCAGTGAACGTGGAACTGATATCACCCGACGGAACGGTGCTGCTCAACCAGGAAGCGGAGTTCAAGGTATCTGGCGGATGGAGCCGACACTTCATGCCTGCCTCGTTCAAGATAAAGGCCAGCAAGACGTACGAGGACAGCAAGAGTCTGGAAGCAAGCCTGTTCCCCAACAAGCGATACAACAAGTACAAGCAGATAATCGTGCGCAACGGCGGAAACGACAATGAGGACCAGCATGGAGGACGGTTGACGGATGCCATCACGCAGCAGATAATCATCAGCAGCCAATACATGGTGGATGCCCAGGATATGCAGCCCGCGCATGTGTTCTTCAACGGCAAGTACATAGGACAGATGAACCTGCGCGAGACGAGCAACCGCTATCACGGAACTGCCAACTACGGGTACAACGATGACGAGATGGATGCCTTTGAATACTCAAACGGCTACGTGCAGACAAGCGGTACACGTGATGCCTTCAACAAATGGTACAGGCAGTCGGGCAACGCTGCCGACTCGGCAGGATATGAGCGTCTGTGCGAGCTGGTAGATATAGATGAATACACCAACTACTGGGCGGCAATCGGATATATCGGTCCCAACGACTGGATCATCAACCAGAACAATGTGAAGGGTTACCGCTCTCTGCCCGACGGGAAGTTCCATCTGGTGCTGCTGGATATGGATTCGGGATGGAAGAACGGCAGTACGCTGACGGCGCTGGAGGGCAACAAGAGCAACGAGCTCCTTATCATATATAATAATACGAAGGAGAACGCGCGATGGAGACGAAAGTTTGTGGATGCTTTCTGCCTGCTGGACGGCAGTGTGTTCACAGCCAGCCGCAGCACGCAGATAGGCGACAGCATATGCGAGAGTCTGGTGGAAGCGCTTTCCTTTGAAGGCAGGAACCCCTGGAACACCTACAACAAGTTCCGAAGTTCGTTCACCAATGAGGTACTGAGGAAAGCGCGCATCAACGGGCTGCGCAAGAACTACGGGCTGGGCGAAGGAATGAGTGTGAAGTTTGAGAGTAACATCCCCCACGCTTCCTTCCGCCTGAACGGGCAGCCGGTGCCCACTGGACGCTTCGACGGACATCTCTTTGCCCCCGTGAGCATAGAGGCATCAGCGCCAGCGGGATACAACTTCATGGGATGGAGGAAAGCAGGAGCGGGCGACAAGTGGCTCACCACCTCGCGCACGCTTACACTGGACAAAGACGAGTCGATGCAACTGGAAGCGGTCTTTGCACCAGTGAAAGATGCTGCGCTCAGGGATGCCGGTGTGCACCCGGTGGTCATCAACGAGGTGAGCGCAAAGAACAGTGTGTATCAGAACGACCTGTACAAGCGGGAAGACTGGGTGGAGCTATACAACACGACCAACGAGGATATCGACCTGGCGGGAATGTATCTGAGCAACACAGAGGCCAACCTGTGCCAGTCGCCTATCACGGCTGCTGCGGCAGGTGACGGAACAACCATCATCCCGGCACATGGCTACAAGGTGATATGGATGGACAAAGCGATGGGAGTAAACCAGCTGCATGCGTCCTTCAAGTTGCCGAGCGCCGACGGTTCAATCTTATTGCTCACAGCAGCAGACAAGTCGTGGACAGACACTCTGCGATATGACTTGCATACAGGAGTAGAGAGCGTGGGCAGATATCCCGACGGTGGAAAGCGGGTATATCGTATGACTCGTCCGACCATAGCAGCACCGAACTGGCTCGCATCGTCATCCACCTGGCTGTACGGTGAGGACATCAACTTCGATGACAGTCTCTACCCCACCTCCATCAGCCAACCTGCCTCAACGACCAATTCCCGCATCATCCGCACAGAGTACTACTCGCTCTCAGGCACCCGACTGGCCAAACCACAGAAGGGTGTAGTGATAGTAAAGTATATACACAAGGATGGAAGGGTGACAACCAAGAAGACTGTTGTAAACTAAAAAGGAGAACACGGATAGGATTCTTGTGGGAATACGGATTAGTGCTTTATAAGCGTGATGCGTAGGGTTTTTGAACACGGATAGCACGGATTTCACGGATAGGATTCTCTGGGAATACTGAGGGGCTTTGATATGGCTTGATGCGTAGGTTCTCGAACACGGATTGCACGGATCATTATCTGAAAACGCGGAATTAGTTTGATAAAACGTGATGCGTAGGGTTTTTATTGAACACGGATTACACGGATTGAACGGATAGGATTGGAGAATGGAACACGGAGGGGAGATGGTTTTTGAACACGGATTGCACGAATTACACGGATAAGGCTATCGAGTTCTAAACAGCTATAACTGTATTTTCCGCTTCATTTCTTCTATGTTGACAATGGGGAGAAGAAGACTCCATATGCACTTTCTGTTTATCATCATGGCGCGGGAGACACTCTCCTTTACCGTCCAACCCAAGGCTGGACGGTGGATGAAGCTTGGATACTTTGGCATCGAAGTATATATTCACCAACCGTCCAGCCTAGGGTTGGACGGTGGAACATACTGCATACCCTTCCCTGGAGGCTGGATGAAGTTTGCTCATAAGATATCTGCTTCCCCACTCGCAAATATATTCGGCCTTGCATAATCAATGTAAGCATCTGCAAAAAGCCTTATTGTTTCGGATGGTTATGTCTTTTGCATCAGGAAGGGCTTGCTTTTGAAAAACACAAACCACAAAATTCATTTTTACGGGGCTTCGGGGAGAATATTTAACCTCTTTGGGGTTTACCGGACAGCAATAATATCTTGTCTGACAAATTAAGTCAACCTGCTTGGCAATATAAGATAACTTGCTTATTTGACCCATTTCCTTGGTCCTAAGGAGCAAACGGGTAAAGGCGACACCGAAAACAAAAAACTCCTCCCGTGAAGGGGAGGAGCTGTAGTGATGCAGCGGCAACTCTTAATTTACAGAAAGTCTTACTATCTGGGTGCGGTTGATGTTGATGCTGTTCTGAAGGTCGGCATAGAGTTGGAGGCGATCCTTGCGAACGGCTTTGGTGAAGTAGAACTTACCAGTGTAGCAGGTAGTCTTGCCCTTGTCGGGAGTGAAGGTGATGCAATGACCATAACCTAAGTTGGGCTCGGGTGTTGATGCATCGAGTGTCTTGGGAACGAAGTTCAGACCATAAGTCAGACTGACGATGGGCTGGCTCTGCTGGCTGAACTTGGCACGATAGACAAGCACGTTGGACTTGTCCCCAAAGTTCTTCAGGCCATTCTGCAACACTGCTTTGGCCACAGGGTCGGTCACCTCGGCCAGCGTGATGCACTTGTCGGCTGTGATGATGCCTGTCTTCACCTCCTCGTTGGTGTAGAGGGTGTTGGTTATCTGCATAGCATTGAGTGTCTCTGCATTGGTGAGCAGATAATAGGTGAAATAGCCTGCCGAGGGCTTTACCTCTAGTTCGGGGTCGTCACTGCCACAGGCTGTGAGCATTGTGAGGCTCGTAGCAAGGGCCAGAAGAACGGCAATAAATCCTTTTCTGTTCATTTGTAATTGCTTTTTATGTGTTGTTATGTGAGTTGACAAGTGAAATCAGTCCATGCGGTCACGATAGTCCTCATAGACGTATCGGCGCAATGTCTCATGCGAACCGTCGAGATGCTCAAGCACGATAGCCGGATGCGGGATGCCATTGAACATGTTGGTCTTCACGGTGGTGTAGTGCAACATATCCTCGAAGATGACTTCATCGCCCACCTGCAAGGGAGCATCGAAGCGCCAGCTGCCCATGAAATCGCCACTGAGACAACTGTTGCCGCCCAAGCGATATACATACCCCTGAACGGGTTTGCCAGCCTGACGGTCGGCAGCATCCTGCCAGACGTAATCGGCAGGAAGCGTCTCGGCACCACGTACGGCAGGCTGATAAGGCATCTCCAGACAGTCGGGCATGTGGCAAGTGAAGGATACATTGAGAATGGCAGTGCTCACACCATGATTCTCAACCACATCCACCACCTGGGAAACCAAGCATCCCGTCTGCCAGCCAAAAGCACTACCCGGCTCCAGGATAACCTGAAGATGAGGATAACGCTCCTTGAGTGAGCGCAGAAGGTCAATCAGGAGCTTCACATCATAGTCCTTGCGGGTCATCAGATGACCGCCACCCAGATTGAGCCACTTGATTTGAGAGAACCACTTGCCGAACTTCTCCTCAAGATGCTCCAGCGTGTGCTGAAGAGCCAGCGAACTGCTCTCGCAATGGCAGTGGCAATGGAAACCCTCGATACCCTGCGGCAGTTCGTCGGGCAACTGGCTTGCCAGCACACCGAAACGGCTTCCTGGAGCACAGGGATTATAGAGTTCGGTCTCTATCTCGCTGTATTCGGGGTTGACGCGAAGTCCCATGCTCACCGGATGATCGTGATAGGCAAGCACTTGGGAGGCAAAACGACGGTACTGGGAAAGCGAGTTGAAGGTGATGTGACCGCTGCAGCGCAGTATCTCGGAGAAATCCTCCTGGGTGTAGGCAGGACTGTAGGTATGGGCCAGCGAACCGAATTCCTCGAGCGCCAAGCGGGCTTCGAAGGGGCTGCTGGCTGTGGTGTGGGAGATGTACTCACGCATGATGGGAAACGTCTTCCACAGTGCATAAGCCTTGAAAGCCAGGATAATCTCGGCACCACTCTGCGCTGACACCTGGCTGATAAGCTGAAGGTTGCGGCGCAGAAGACTCTCGGAAAGGAGATAGTAAGGAGCCATGAATCAGTAAACGAGCCTAACGTTGTCAACCCACAGCGTGTTGCCCACGGTGCCGATGTAGGCTCCTCCGTGACTGCTGTCAAACTTCACGATGATGTGGGTGGGAGTCTCATCGGCATCGGCCCATCCTTCCTCCTCCACAGGAACCAGTTTGCCCTTGCTGTTCTTGGCATAGAAAGCACGTTCGCCGGTAATCAAACCCATCCAGCTGTGGTAGAAACTCTCGTGGGTGATATTGCCATAGTGAATGGGGAAGCTCTTGTTCTCCACCCATCCATCGGTGTTCTCGGAGAAGCGGTGACGCATGGTGCCGATGCGCAGAGCATGCAGATTGCCGTCCTCATCCTCCCAACGCTTCTGCAGCAGCAGCGTGCACTCGCCCATATCCTTGCCCGGAATCACCTTTTTCTTGCTGAAACCAGTCTCACGCACGCGGTTGGTATCGCCGGGGTTGTGATACTTATAGTCTAACTTCAGCGCCTTGGGACGGCGGTTGAAGGGAATTCCGATGCTCATCTTAGACATGGGGTTGGAGGTGCTGGTGATGGGTTCCACGGTGGTGCCAGTGAACATACTGCCGGCAGCCAGCACGCTGATGTTGATGATGCCAATGGCTTTGCACTTCACTATCTGAGTGACCAACTTGGCACACTTGCCGTGTCCGGGATGCTCGTCGGGATACACACTCACGTTGGTCTTCACCACTCCAGCCACCTTGGCATATACGTTGCTGTTGGCCCAAGGGCAACCACCCTGATTGGTGAAAGCACGCTGGCCGTCGAAGGTGCCAGTGGGTCCAACCTCATAAAGTGTGCGGTGCTTGCCGCCCACAAGTACACTCTCACGTATGTTACGGGTAATCCAAGTGTCGAAACCACCGAACTTAAACATTTCGTCCTCGGCCATCACACACACTGTGAGCATGGACAGCACCATTGTAAGGATTGTCTTCTTCATCGTTCTATATTATATAATGTATATACTCTTGTTCTTCTTTCCAACAGGGAAAAAAGATTTCCCCAGTTGGGAAACCAGTCCTCCCCCCTGCCGAAAGCACCATCATCAGAATGCCTCATTGAGGTTGAACTCAAATCCAGGCTTGTTCTTGGTGAGACCACAGTCGATGCGCAGGTTCACATTCTTCTTGAACTCCCAGCGGAAACCTATTCCTGCATTGGGCAGAATCTGCTTGAAGTAGATGTTCTTGAAGTCGGGGAAAGCGTTGGAAGCTCCTGCAAAGACCGCCATACCGAAGCGCTTGTAGAGGTGCTGACGCAGTTCCACCTGTCCCTCAATGATATTCTTGTCGCGATAACGTCCCTCGTAATAGCCGCGCATGTGGCTTCCTTCGCCCACCATAGCCAGCATGGTCCAAGGCACCCTGTCGCCATAGTTGAACATGCCATGCAGTTCCATGGCCAGGATGCTTCCCTTCCATCCGCGACGATAGGCCGAATAAGTAGCCTCGGTGCGCATGAAGCGGCTTCCCTCAGAGAGTTCGGGATAGAACATCTGGCTCACCCGCAGGTAATTGCCACGTGTTGCGTTGGTGGCTATATCACGGCTGTCATACTGGAACACCAGACCGATACCCGTGGAGAGGATAGCCTTCTCCTGTCCGCCAAAGAGTTCGGGATGTTTGATGTCACGCGCATTGATATTGTTGATTTCCACTTGGGGACCCAAGTAGAAGTTGTCTGCCACACGGAACACATAGTCTCCACGGAAGTAGAGCTGCATAGCGTCGTAGGAGCTCTTCTGGTCATTGTTCACACCATTCTTGTATCCAATGCCCCAGAAATCCGTTGGCTGGCGCTTGAATCGAGCCTTGTAGCTCCACCGCTGCGCATCATGCTTCATATAGTTGTTGCCGTTGATGGTCAGCAAATACATGCCTGTGATATAGACCGAGAAGAATGCGTTGATATTGCTACGCTGGAGAAGAGAGTCGGTACGGTCCCATGAATAGAGTCCGCTCACACCTCCTCCGATACCCAGACTGGTGGTCTGGTTATAGGAAGGACCAGCCAGAATGCCCCAGTCGAAGCGCTTGTTCTTGCCCTGATTACTGTTCTTGAAGTATCTCTTTAACCTCCATCCGAAGTGCTTTCTGTGCTCCAGCTGCCCCTGCTGCATGACTCCACGCGCCAAGAGGCTGTTCAACTGCAGCAGCGCAGCATCCGTCTCGGGTGTTGCCACCAGAGTATCTTCACACTCGCGAGTGACTGTCACAGGAGCCACTTGCCCGTCACCGGCACCATCCTCCCTATCACTCATACTCCATGCACTGGTGCAGCCAAAGGCCAGCAGTGCACACACTATTGTCATCTTAATTGCTTTCACGGCTGCAAAGTTACTGAAAAATCGGGCAAGCCATTGTGCAAAAAGGGAATTATGACTACTTTTGCAGGCAAATGCGGTACAACTGGGACTGAAAGAAAGCTACTTTAACAAATAAAGCCCATTTCACCGCTTAATACGCATCATCATGTTGACAGAAGAAAAGACAAGCACCATGGATATGCGGCTACTGGAGATACTCTCGCAGACATTCCCCAATGCCGACAGCGCAAGCACCGAAATCATCAATCTGGAAGCTATCCTGAATCTGCCCAAAGGCACCGAGCACTTTGTGGCAGACATTCATGGAGAGCACGAGGCATTCCTGCATATCCTGCGCAACGCCAGCGGAAACATCAAGCGCAAGGTCACCGAACTCTTTGGGCATGTGCTCACCAGCGCACAGATAAGCGAGCTGTGTACGCTCATCTACTACCCCGAGCGACGCCTGGAAATGGCCGCCGAGGATGCATCAGAGGAGCAGTTGGGCGAATACTATGCCTGCACGTTGTTCCAGTTGGTGCAGGTGTGCCAGTCGGTCACCAGCAAATACACGCGCAGCAAGGTGCGTAAGGCGCTGCCCAAACAGTTTGCCTACATCATAGAGGAGATGCTGCACGAGAGTCCGAGCGATGATGACAAGGATGCCTATTTCCACCGCATCATCGAGAGCATCATACAGACCGGGCAGGCGCAGAACTTCATCATAGCCATCTGTTCGGTCATCCAGCGCCTGAGCATCGACCAGCTGCACATCCTGGGCGATGTATTCGACCGCGGACCAGGAGCGCACATCATCATGGACTATCTGACAGAACGCGACAACTTCGACATTCAGTGGGGCAATCATGATGCCCTCTGGATGGGAGCTGCCGCAGGAAACGACTGCTGCATAGCCAATGTGCTCAGGCTCTCACTGCGCTACTCCAATATGGCTACTCTGGAGGACGGATACGGCATCAACCTGGTTCCGCTGGCCACACTGGCTATGGATACCTATGGTGACGACCCTTGCGAGGGATTTCTGCCCATTACAGCCGAGGGGCAAGTGCCATTGGGGATGAAGAACCGCATGCTCACAGCACGCATGCACAAGGCCATCACCATCATCCAGTTCAAGCTGGAAGCACAGATGCGCCTGCGTCATCCCGAGTGGAAGATGAAGAGCCCCTTCGGACTGGACACGATAGACTTCAACCAGAAAGCATGCATACTGGACGGGAAAGCCTATGCGCTGAAGGACAGCAACCTGCCCACCGTATCGCCCGAATCGCCCACGATGCTCACCAATGCAGAGGCCGAACTGGTGAGAAGGCTGCGTCACTCGTTCCGCATATCGGAGAAGTTGCAGAAGCATGTGCAGCTGCTCTTCTCGCACGGGTGCATGTATAATATATGTAATGGCAATCTGCTCTTCCATGCTTCGGTGCCCATGAACGCCGACGGCTCGCTGAAGGAGGTGGAGCTGTGCGGACAGAGCTACAGCGGACGCGAGCTGATGCACCGCGTAGGCATGTATATGCGCACAGCCTTCCAGGCCGATATGCCAAAGGCTGAGCGCAACAGCGCACGCGACTACTTCTGGTATCTGTGGTGCGGACAGGATTCACCGCTCTTCGACAAAGACCGCATGACCACCTTTGAGCGCTACATGCTGGAGGACAAGAGCACCTACCACGAGGAGAAAGGCTACTACTACACGCTGCGCGAGCAGCCCGAGGTGTGCGACAGGATACTCGACGCTTTCGGGGTGAAGGGCGACAACCGACACATCATCAACGGTCATGTGCCCGTGCATGCTGCCCAGGGGGAGAATCCCATCAAGGCAGGCGGCAGGCTCATGGTCATCGACGGCGGTTTTGCAAAGGCTTACCACAACACCACAGGCATAGCAGGCTACACGCTGGTGTATCATAGCAGAGGCTTCCAACTCATACAGCACGAGCCGTTCACCAGCACGCGTGATGCCATCCTGAGGCAAACGGACATCAAGAGCAGCACGCAAATCGTGGAGATGAGCGGCAAGCGCATCCGCGTGAAGGATACTGACAAAGGACGGCAACTGCAGACGCAGATTGACGAACTGCGGCAGCTGCTCTATGCCTACCGTCATGGCATCCTAAAAGAGAACTCCAAGAGATGACATTACATACAACGCACATAACCCACTCATGACCATCACACTTATCATTCTGTCCCTCACCGTGGGGATGTTCATCTGGGGGCGCGTGCGCTCCGATATTGTTGCCCTGGCTGCTCTGGCAGTCCTGCTTGTTCTGGGCATTCTCACTCCAGGAGAGGCTTTGGCCGGTTTCTCGTCGCCCATAGTAGTGATGATGGCCGGACTCTTCGTGGTGGGAGGTGCTGTGCTGCAGACCGGACTGGCCCGCAGCATAGGCCAGCGTCTGATGACGCTTTCGCATGGCAACGAGACACTTACCTTCCTGCTGCTCATGCTGGTGACGTCTGTCATCGGCGCCTTTGTAAGCAACACCGGCACTGTTGCCCTCATGATGCCCATCGTCATCAGTATGGCAGCCCAAGCAGGATTCCAGTCCTCACGCATGCTCATGCCGCTGGCTTTTGCCGGCAGTCTGGGTGGTATGCTCACCCTCATCGGTACACCTCCCAACCTGGTTATCGATGAGACGCTGCGCGAAGCAGGCTTGCCTGGTCTGCACTTCTTCTCTTTCCTGCCCGTAGGCATCGTGTGCATCGTGGTGGGAACCCTTGTGCTGCTGCCCCTGAGCAAGCATTTCCTGGTGAAGAAGAGCGAGCCGGCAGCAGACAGCAGCAGCACTACCCCATCGGCGGCAAACGCTTCGGGCAAGAAGGGAAAGCGCAAGAACAAACTCAAGTCGCCTGCCGACCTGGCACGCGAATACCACATAGCCCACCGCATCAGGCGCTATCGCGTGACGGGTGATTCGGCTGTCAAGGGGCAGAAGGTGAGCAAGCTGAACCTGCAGTCGGCCTATGGAATCTCCATCGTGGAAATCCGCAACGAGCGCCTGAGGCATCTGTCTCTGCTCAAGGATGTGCGTCAGAGCATGGCGATGGCCAACAGCGTGCTCAATGAAGACGATATCCTGTACGTGACGGGCGACAGCAACGAGATGGACCGAATGGAGCACGAACTGCGTATGGACAGGCTGCCCGATGATGCGCTCAACTTCTACGACCTGGGGCTGGTGGAGCTCATCGTGACTCCAGAGTCGAAGGTCAACGGCATGAAGATACGTGAAGCACAGCTGAGAAAGAAGTTCAAGATCAATGTATTGGCCATGCGCAACGGCGCGAGCTACCGTTCCGACCATCTGGCAGAAGCCAAACTGGAGACTGGTGACGTGCTGCTGGTGCAGGGCAAATGGGCCGACATACTGCATCTCAACGACGACAATGAGAACTGGGTGGTGCTTGGCAAACCCGAGCAAGCGCTGCGTCATGTGACACTTGACTACAAAGCTCCGCTGGCAGCAGCCATCATGCTGATCATGGTAGCGATGATGGTGCTGGAGTTTATCCCCATTGCCCCAGTGACCGCAGTGATCATAGCCGGACTGCTCACCGTGCTCACCGGTTGTCACCGAAGCGTAGAGGCTGCCTACAAGACCATCAACTGGGAGAGCATAGTGCTCATTGCAGCGATGATGCCTATGTCCACCGCGCTGGAGAAGACCGGCGTATCGGCGGCTGTATCATCGGCTCTGGTTTCCACCTTGGGCAGTTTGGGACCGACGGTATTGCTGGCAGGCATCTATCTCACCACCTCTGTGCTCACCATGTTTATCAGCAACACCGCCACTGCCGTGCTGATGGCTCCCATCGCGATGGTAGCTGCACGCAACAGCGGAGTCTGCCCCCACGCATTCCTCTTCGCAGTGACCCTGGGTGCCAGCATGTGCTTCGCCTCTCCTTTCTCTACGCCGCCCAACGCTCTGGTGATGAAAGCGGGCAACTATACATTCGCTGACTACATGAAGGTTGGCCTGCCGCTGCAAGTCATCATCGGCATTGTCATGGTGATATTACTGCCCTTGCTCTTCCCCTTCTAAGCAATACCACCGGCACCCTCCCAGGCTCCTGCTGTGAGCCCAAGAGGGTGCCGATTGCTTTATACCTTATAGAAACAAAAAACGCAGCGCGGTGCAATTGCTTATGCACCGCGCTGCGTTGGCATTTGCAGCACGCTCCATCGGCACACGCAGTGCACTGCATTTTTTTCTCCCGCTGTATAGCAGAACGGCGAGGAGCAGACTGCCACCTCCCGCTCAGCAGCACAGGAAGCACGTGCGACGGCTGTCCGTGACTGACAGAAGAGAGGATGAGAGGCTGTGCAAGCTGGATTTTAGTCCTCTATCACCTCCATGGTCATACTCACATCCACGGATGGGCGGTCGCCTGTATGCGTCTCCACCTGCTGTATCTTATCCACTACATCCAGTCCCTCAACCACTTCACCAAACACGGTATATTGGCCGTCAAGGAAAGGTGTACCGCCCACGGTGGTGTAGGCTTCGGTCTGCTCCTCGGTGAAAGAGGGCTTTCCCATCTCGGCACAAGTGGCCTTCGTTTCGGCTACCAACTGGTTCTGCAGTTCGAGCAAACCAGCCTGATCGCGGTTCTTGCGCAGGTTCATCACCTCGGCGCGGTGTTCTGCCACCAGGCGGTTGAACACCTGCTGTTCCTGCTGCATGGCCATCTGCTTCTCCAGTTGTTTCAGTTCCTGTGGCTTATACACCTTACCCCACACGATGTAGAACTGGCTTCCGCTGCTTGCCTTTTCGGGGTTCACCTGGTCGCTCTGGCGGGCTGCACTGAGCACTCCACGCTTATGGAAGAGCTGTGGATAAACAATTTCGGCGGGAATATTGTAGCCCGGGCCGCCTGTTCCAAGCGGTTGGCCGGCCGGTGCACCCTTGCTCTCGGGATCACCTCCCTGTATCATGAAATCGCGGATAACGCGGTGGAAGAGCGTACCGTCATAGTAGCCCTCGGAGGCCAGACGCAGGAAGTTGTCGCGATGAAGCGGCGTCTCATCGTAGAGGCGAACCACTATGTCGCCCTCTGAAGTGTGTATCTTTACTCTTTTCATATTTATTGATGATGATTCTGAAACAATTGTGCGATGCGCTCCAGCCACTCACGGTCGGTCTGGTCAAAGGTGTACGTCTGGCTGCTGTCGATATCGAGCACGGCAAAAATATGGCCTGCAGCATCGGCCAGAGGCACCACTATCTCGCTGCGTGAGGCGCTGGAGCAGGCGATATGGCCGGGAAAGAGTTCCACATCAGGCACCACCTGTGTGCATCCCTGCGCCCATGCTGTACCGCACACACCACGTCCGTAGCGGATGCGGGTGCATGCCATTGGCCCCTGAAACGGACCAAGCACCAGTTCGCTGCCCATCACACGATAGAAACCCACCCACATCCAGGAGAAGGAGCTGTGGGCTGGCGACTGCACGGAAGCCTCATCGGCAGTCTGACGCAAGGGAAATGCCGAGGGGGCAAACGTCTCCCAGAGCATGGAAGCAACGTTGGCCATATTGGCTATCAAGTCGCTTTCGTCCTGCATCACAGCCTCTATCTGAGGCAGGAGCGCAGCATAGCGGTCGGCCTTGGAGCCGCCGGCAAGAGTCAGTTCTTCGGCCATTCAGTCCTCCCCCTCCACTTTGATGGGCTTGAAGTACATCTCCTGCTCGGCCTTCTCACGCGGGAAGGTGAAGTAGAGACATGTGGCTTCGGTGCACACGCGACCCTCTGAATCGGTCAGTTCTGCCTCTATGGTGTAGAGGTTACGCTTGTTGTCCTTGATGCGGGCACGTATTGTGAGCGGTCCGCCAGTAGTAAGCACGGCGCGACGATAACGCACCTCCATCTTCGAGGTCACGCCTGTGGTCTGCAACTTACGCATCACCACCCATCCGCACACCTCATCGAGCAAGAGCGCGTGAATGCCTCCGTGCAGGGTGTTGAGCCAGCCCTGATAGTTGGCCGACGGCTGCCACTGGGCCACGATATCCTCTCCGTCCTCATAAGGTTGCAGGTGAACACCGAAGGGATTGCAGGGTGCGCAACCGATGCAATTGTATCCCTCGATTCCGAGCCAAGGGTTGATGAGTTTCTTCTTCTCCATTGCCTATTTCTTTCTATTGAGGAGTTCTTGCTTGTCAATCACTACAAACACCGTGTCGATGACCTGTCCCTGGCGCATGCCCATCTGCTTCAGCGGGTTGGCAAAGTCCTTGTCAAGCACAGTGACGCCGTCTATGAAGTAGCTGGTTTCGCCCCGATTGTAGAACACATTCTTGAAGCCCCACACCTCGTGATAGCGTAACTTGATCTTCCAACCCTCCACCTGCGCCTGCTTCATCAGCTGGATAATGGAATCCTGGTCGGTGCGGTCGTTGTCGAAACTGAATGAGAAGGGTTCGCCACTGGTGTTCATGCCCGTCTGGGTCAGATTGAGCCTACCCTCCCAGGAGTCATAGATGACGCCCTTACGGGTAAACTCGATGAGGTTTCCCACCTTCTCTCCGTTGGAGTAGTTCTCTTTGCAGCCCTGCAGAAGCATGCTGCCCGCCAGTGCGGGAAGCATCAACGCGATGCGCACGATGCCTTTTCCTTTTGCCTTCATAGCTTTCTCCTTATTTAATTATACCAATCGCCTGCAACTCCCATCTGTACAGACGGCCGCACGAAAGGGCTTGGCAAAGGTACGTCATTATTAAGAAAAACGATGCAGAGCAGCCCACAAATGAGTGCGAAGATGCTCAGAAACGGCATCCAGCACAATAAGAGGCTGCCCGCACGTGCGCTGATGTTCCACCAAAAAGAAGCCGGGGGCAAACAAATGAATGCTTGCCCCCGGCTGACAAAGTTATGAAAATCCGAAATTACTTCTGAAGCACCTTACGCGCAGTTCCGTTCTTGTAGCGCAGGATATTGATGCCCTTCTGGCTCTCGCCCAGCTGCTGGCCTGCCACATTGTAGCGGGCAGAAGCGGAATGGCCGTTGAAACCGTCGGCACCACTGATAGCGGTGGGCATATCATAGGGTACACTCAGGAACTGGATCTTACCCTTCTGCACGGCCTTCACGGTCACGGCAAACTTCTCAACGGGATTGTTGATGACAGTCAGCTTGCCGTCGGTGGTGAGGGTGATGCACTCCTTCAGTTCGGCAGGCAGCTCGTCGGCCAGCGAGTAGCTGACTGTGGCCACTGCATCATCAAACTCGAAGAAGGTGCTCAGGTCTATCTCACTGCCGCTGCTCTGCACATCGGCCACCTTCACTTCACGCTCGCCATTGAAGTTGTCGAGGCAGAAGTAGGCAGGTGTATTGAGTCCGTAGGCTCCCGTATCAGAGCCGGTGATGCTGTAGGTTACGCTGGTCACCTGGCCCAAGGGGCGAAGGTCAACCCACTGCCAGCTGTCCAGAGCATAACGGTCGGCTTCGTTGGCTGAACGGTAATCGGCCAGATAGTAGTCGAGAGTGCTCTCGGTGCCGTCTGCCTTATGGCCGGTGAAGGTCACCTTGAGGTAATCTCCCTCCTGGAACTTGCGTGCCACTCCGGCTCCCTGCTTGATGGCTGAGAGTGCATAGGCGTTGTTGGTCACGTAGCAACCGCGCAGGCTGTCACCCTCGATGGGACTGTTGAGCACCTTGATAGTGCCATTGTCGTAAGCCACAGCGTAGTTCTCAGACCCGGCATAACCGCTGCCCACGCTGGAGTTGAACTGATCGGACATCAGCACAGTGAAGTCGGTGCCCGTGCGACGTGAGTAGCCAAAGCCTCCCCAAGTGTTGTATTCTGCCATGCAACGGTTTTCGAAGCTGTACGAACCGCTCACAAAGGAGCCTTGCATCTCCTCGAGTCCCCAATTGTTCTGGCCAAGCTGGCCCTTGGTATCTGGTCCCCACCAGTAGCCATCCTGCTCCAGGAAGAGGTTCTCGAAGGTGGCTGCCACAGCGTCGCCTGTTACAGCTACGCGGCAAGTGTCGAGTGCCACCTTGCCATTGGCATCGGTAACGGTGAGATAGTAGAGATCACACTCCTGGGGAGCATACTCCACAAGGCTCTCACCCAGAGCATCCAGACTGTCGGCAGCCACCTCGATGTGCTTGCCATTGGTCCAGACGATGCTGAAAGGTGCGGTACCGCTGGTCACATAGGCTGTGAAGGTAGCCTTCTGCCCCTGCTCCACACTCTCGCTCACCTCGGCAACTGCTGCCACATCGGGGATTTCAACGATGATTTCACCGCCTGCCACAAACTTGCCGGTAGCATATACCTCGCTGTAGGAGCCGCGCAAACCACGCAACACAACATAAGCCACATACTCCTTGTCCTTGGTGAGAGAGTCCAGAGTGAGGGTTGCCACATCGCCGGAGCGCACTACCATCATGTTCTGAGACTTCTGCACATCCTCTGCAGCAGGTGCTTCCTCGTCGGCGAGCTTCACCAGAGCATAGATGATGGCGCTCTTGTCGGCCTTCACCACCGCAACAGCTGTGGTATCGGTGATGTTTGCAATGGCGGGATAACCCTCCTGCATCTGAGGAGCTGTCTCGTCGGCACTGTACTCATAGGCACCTATAGTGGGATGCTCGGCATCGCGGGGGGTACCTACAAGGTCGGTGCTCACGAAGGCAAGAGGCAGAGCGTTGCGCAAGTTGCCCTCGTTGGCGGGCTCCAGCACCTGGTCGCTCAGGAAATCGGTCTGCTCACAGTAGCTTCCCTTTTCGCCGCTCGCAGCCACCCACTCCTCGAAGGAAGCGTAAGTGGACTTGTCATAAGCGAAGGCCTCACCGCTAGTGTAAAGCACATTATGTGCGAAGTGAACGGTGGGGGCAACCTTTTGGTTGTAGCAACGATAGACGTAACCGCCATCATTGAGCCTGAAGATATTGTTCACCACATGCACTTCCTCACCCTGTTCATTGTTGATATACAAAGCCACCGTGGGGCTCTCGGGAGTCATCAGCACGGTATTGTTGGCAATGTAAAGGTGGTCACACAGGCTGCTTATCTTGATGCCCGTTGTGCTGTTGTTGGCTCCGGCCACCAGCACTTCGTTGTTGGTAATCAGAGCAGGTGCATCGGCTGTACCATGGGCTTCGCGCAGATAGATGGCATCAGCACCCTTCTCGATGTTGATGTGGAAGGTGTTGCCGCTGATGACCAGCGCATCATCACAGAGATCACGCTGCTGGGCATCAATACCCGAGAAGCTGCTGCCGGTCTCGCCATTGTTCTCGAAGCGGTTGTTCAGTATCTTGGCACCAAGTTCCTCCATGCTATATACAGACTTGGAACCCTGATTGCGCAGGATGTTGTTCTCTATGCGTCCGCCACGTTGCTTGGGCAACTTGACATGGCTGGTGCCTGACAGGCGCACACCGATGTAGCCTCCCTCTATCAGACAGTTCTTCACAGTGAGGTAGTCATTGTTCTTGTAAGCCTGATTCTGGGCGTATGTATAGATGAGGTTGATATCGTTGCTGTACGAGGTGGTAGTGGGAGCATGCACGTAGCAGCTGTCTATGGTGACGTGCTGACTGACGTTCTTCAGATGAATCACGCTGGGGAAGAGCACGTTCTCAGTGGTCAGTTCGAGCCCTCGCAGCGTAATCCAGTCGGCGCCGGAGATGGTGAACACACCATACTCAGCAAACATCTTGTCATCGCTGTAGGGCGGTTCGCTGTACTGCTCATAGCTTATCTTCACGTCGTGCCAGTCGCCGCTCTCGCTCTGGATGGTGACTGTGTTGGTCGAGGAAGCACCCTTGATGGCAGGCACATTCACGAGTTCCTTATAGATACCACGCTTTATGTTGATGGTCACAGGACCGTCGATACCGTCCTTGAGTGCATTCACAGCACCCTGGATAGTGCCATAGTCGGCCCCTGCACCCACAGTGATAGTGCCGTGGAAACCGCTCTTGACCTGAGTGGAAGCGGCTGCAGGAGTCTCCACAGCCACCTTCTGGCCATTAGCCACAACGGCTGTAAGCGATGCGCTCACGCTTGCATCGACCTCGGCAGCCGACTGGATATCGTAGGCCAGCCAGAACTTATACACTCCGCACTTGGTCACACGGTAGTTGCCATGTATGGTGTCGGCAGCCTCGGACAGTTCTCCGAAGAGCTTTTGGGCGGCAAAGGTGCTCACTGTATCTGTGGCAAACACCTTGGCGCATCGCACCTGGGCAGCGTCGGCAGCCTGCAGAGCAAGTGCGGTGATGTCCAGTTGGTCGAGATCGCCATCCACCTGCACATCCATGCGCACCATCTTGACATCCCCTTCGCCCTTCATCACGCTCTCGGGAGCAACGGGCTGTGTGGCAACAGACGCGATGTGGAGAGGCTGCTTCTGATAGGCTGTCACCTCGATGGCAAAGCCCTCGCTCGCCATCTTCGTCACAAAGCGCACGGTGAGTTTGCCGTCCTCTGACTCCGACACAAAGTAGTCGGGCTTGTCATAACGCGAGTAGGTGGCATCGGCCTTCTCGCCTGCCTCGCCTCCGTTATAGATGTAGAACTTGTCCTGATAAGTGACGTTGAAGCTCTTGAAGGTCAGTTTCACGCTCTCGCCGGGAGTCTTCGGTGCAAAGGTAACTGTACCGTCGAAGCCCTTGGTATAGTTTCCATCCAATCCTCCATCATCATAGAAGAGCAGAGGCTGTCCGCTGGACACCAACACTTCACCGTTGTCACCGGCCTGGAGGTTGAAGATGTTCTTGATGCTGAAGGTGATAGAATCGGCCGAAGCAACTGCGTTCACCAGTGTATCGGCTGTGCTCACACTCTGCGCCAACACCGTCACCTCGTCGCCCGAAAGCGCATCCTGTGAGAGGTTGAGCAGCACGCGGAAGTTGTTGATGCCTTCCTTCAGGACGAAAGGTTCTGCCAGAGTGAGGGTGACAGGCAGTTCGCTCACCGCCTGGCTACCCTCTCCCTCGGGCAGTGTAACGTTCTGCACAGCCAGAGGTTTAGCCTCCTCGGGGATGGCTGAGTCGGTTCCATCCACCGCATAGAGGCTCACGCTGGCCACGTCGGCCACATTGCCCTTGAGCATGAGAGCGGCACTCTGCAGACTGCGGGCATTCAGATTGCCCGATGTGAGCACCTGCAGGGTGAGAGCCTCCAGGTTCTGTGCACCCACCGATGCTATTGTCTGGCTGGCAGCAACGGCTGACAGCGAGTCGATAGCCATATCCTTGGACAGATACTCGCTCACGACAGCCTCGAAGCCGCGTGTTGTGCTCCAGCTCTGACTCACGCCGCTATTGAATACCACCGTGAGAGCACCGTCGGCGCTGGTGCTTCGCAGAGTCTGCTCAGGACCCTTATCCTTTTGGTCCTTAGAGGTCATCTCCCACAGGAGTTCGCCTGTGGTGCCCTTGCCGCTGTATATCTTGATGCTGGCATGCTCGTTGCCATAGCTGGCCCAATAGAGTTTGAAGAGAGAGAAATCCAGCTGGCACACCATACCCTCGTGCAATGGCTCGAAGATGTTGATGCGGTCATCCGTTCCGCTCTCGTAGTCGGTGGAATAGTCTGACTTGCCTTTGGTGACGAAATCAAGCTTTCCGTTGACCTTCGTAGTGACGGTCCCTTGGTCGAGATGTGAATATACTATGTTGCGGATGAGGAATTCTCCCTCGGGGCTACCCTGCTCCACGGTGTGCTCACCGTCGCTCAGGGTGACTGATGTGACAGCTGCATCCACCTTGTCACCATTGGCGGCGGTGGGAGCTATATCGTAGGTGAGCCACAGATAGTTGTCTCCCTCGGCGAAGGTAATTCCCTCGGTGGCTGTTATCTCGAAGTTGTCATCGGTGATGTCGGCCTCTCCCACCTTCACTCTATCAGAGAACTCGGCGCTTGCCTTGGTGTAGTAAAGGGTTGCGTGAGCCAGTTGAGGATGGGTGCCAACGGTATTGAACTGCAGTTTCTGCACGCTGAGAGCGGGTTCGGTGTTGCTTGTCTTGATGTTGAGAAGCAGCACGGGGCAATTGGCAGAACCGGCACAGAGCGTTTCCTTCACGCTCTGAGTGGCTGTGATGCCTGCCACCTGCATGGGTTGAGGCTCGAAGAGCGACACCAGAGCCTCGAAACCATCATTGGTGTAGCCGTCTGTGGTGCTCTCGAGAGTCACTGTGAGCGCACCGTCGGCGCTGGTGGAGCGCACGGCGAGCACGTCACCCGTCATCATCTCCCTTATCAGATTCTCGGCCTTAGCCTCCTTGCCATTATATACCTTCAGGTACTGACTGTAGATGCTGCCCCTAAAGAGCGCCACCTTAGTGAAATCGATCATCACCTTCTTGCCTTCAACAGAGGGAACGAAGGTGATACTTCCGTTGAAGCCTTTGGTCACCTGGCCGTCCAGACCACCGTCGTCGAAGAACGCGAGAGGAGTCTCGCCCACCATCTGAGTCCGGTGCTCACTGGAAATATTGACAATGGCAGGCACTGCCACTGCCTTTGGCTCGCCGGCCTCAAAGGGAGAAACTCCCTCGGGCTTTGCCTTGGTGGCCACACCGGTCACTTCTATCTGCGCCTGTGCACCGATGTTGGCATCGGGCTTCAGGTCGCCGGCAATCATAAACCAGTTGCTTCCACTCTCCATAGCCTCACGCAAGACGAAGGAATAGACTCCGTCTGACTCCGTAATGTTGGCAGACAGAGGAGTAAGGCCAGTAGCATAAGACGCGTTACCCCGGTAGAGTCGCAGGCTGGCGGGGTCTATTGCGCCTTCGTTCTTGGTGAGTCTATAGGAGATAGAGACCACACTGTCGGCGTTCATCACGCCTGTTGCGGTCACATATACATTGGCCAGTGTGATATCATTCTTGCGTACAGGTGCCTCGGGTACAAGCTTATAGGACGAACCTGCAGCAGTCACCTGCATATCCTCCAGCTTGACACACTTCACCTTGGCAACCCATCCGTCGCACTTCTCAGCATAGCGGTAGAGGTAGCCCACCGACATCATTCCGCTGGGGTCAGTGGAATAAAAAGTCTTGGCAGCATCGAGTGTGCCCGTGAGCATCTCCATGAGGTTGCCCTCGGGAAGCTTCAGATTGCTGGGGGTAACACCGCTGCTGTTGGTAGCGTAAGAGAATGAGTTGTCGGCATCAGCCTCGCCGTTATACACATTGATAAAGGCTGGATAGGAGCTGTTGCTGCCAATGAGTTCGAACTGCTCGAAGGTAATCTGGATGGACATACCTTCCTGAGCGGGCTTGAAAACAAGGAGCGACTGGGCGTTACTGAAGTTGGAACTGGGGATGTAGTCCGTTCCCTTAGGGTCGTAGAACGTAATCTCCTGCCCGGTCTCCACCGTTACAGTCTGCTTGCCAAACTGCGGTTGCAGTACAGTACTGCCGCTCTGAGCCATAACCCTCGCGGGTAGGCACAGCAGCGTACACAATACCAACTGCACAAGAAAGAGTAATTTCTTCTGCATGATAAATGATTGATGATTGAATAAAGTAAGTTGCGTCATCCACAGCATTCCGCGATGCCTGGTAGTGGAATTCCTTGCAACGGCAGGTCTTCTGACTTACCGCCCGGCGGCGAACGCCTTCCCAAGGGCTGCGCATGCCTCTGCATACACGCAACACACTCAGTGGCTTCATGTTCGCGCCTGTTAAGGGCGGCTCACAGCAGCGGGACTGTCTGGGACTTTCACCCAATTCCCTTTTAATCACTCGGGGAGTGAACCTGTTGCCGATGCAAAGTTATACCTTTCCTGCAAACTGACAAAGAAACCGGCGGATAAAACTTCCAGTCTCGGGAAAATGCCCTTCCCAATGTTTCCTGCCGCCCTTCTGCACACGAGCAAGGGAAATAAACGGCGCGCCGGAAAGGCCGTACGGCAATTTTCCACTACCTTTGTAATAGAGAAAAGGCCAGCCGGCCTATATTATATATAAGGTATAAGGAGGAACAGGAATGCAGGACTTTGCAGCCATCGACTTTGAGACAGCCAACTATCAGCGCTCATCCGTTTGCTCGGTGGGCGTAATCATCGTGCGCGGAGGCAGGATAGCCGACCGCTTCTACTCGCTCATCAAGCCCGAACCGGAATACTACAACTACCGATGCACCTGCGTGCACGGGCTTACCGAAGCCGACACGTGCAACGCGCCAGTGTTTCCCGTCGTGTGGCGGGAGATAGAGAAGCGCATAGGTGGACTGCCGCTGGTGGCGCACAACAAGGCATTCGACGAGAGTTGCCTGAAGGCTGTGTTCCGCATGTATCAGATGGACTACCCCGACTACACCTTCCTGTGCACCCTGCAGCAGTCACGCAAGGTGTGGCCACAAGGGCAGCATACGCTCGATGTGATAGCGGCCCGCTGTGGCTACAACCTCGCCCATCACCACCACGCACTGGCCGATGCTGAGGCTTGTGCCGCCATAGCTCTGCAAATCCTTTAGCCCAAGCGGGAGAAAGAAGATTGCCGGCACGAAAAACGGAGCGCGCTGCAAGGGCTTATGCAGCGCGCTCCGTTGGTCATCGCAGCACGCTGCACAGGCACATGCAGCGCGCTACCCTATTTCGTCAAAAAGGGAAGAACACAAAAGCAGCGGCATCCCACAAGGCGTGGGAGAGGATAAGGGCAGGCAGGCGCTTGGGCAGCAGACAATAGAGCAGCCCCCAGCAGAAGCCACAGGCAGCGGCTGCAAGCAGCAGCATGAGGTTGCCGCTCCACACATGCACCAGCGTGTAACAGAGGGTGGCAACTGCAAAACCGCCCCAGGCACCCCATCGTTCTGCCATACGACGCTGTACGAAACCGCGCCAGAAGAGTTCCTCGGCTGGTCCGATAACGAAGAGCAGGAGCAGGGCAATAGCCCAGCGGGGGAAACTGCTGCCCATATCATAGATGGCATCCACCTGGGGGCGGGCAAAGGAGAAGAGGAGCTGGCTCACCTTGTCACCCAACCAGAAGAAGCACCACAGGCCAACTGCCAGTCCAACGCCCAACACCATAGTAGATAAAACACCCGAGCGCCCCTGGAAGGGATTGCCGCCCAAGCGGAGCGAAAGCAGCGTAAGCAGCACGCCCGAAGCCGTCATCACAGGCCAGAAGGGGATGCTGGGGGCGGTGAGCGGACTGAACATCACAAACCACAGCACGGCGGCTACCAGCACCGCCATCCATACTCGGTTCATCCTCAAGCTATCCATGTGGCCAGCAGGAATGAGAGTGCATAGAGGAGGCCAAAGGCCATCTGGGTCTGGGCTGTGCGCTGGTCGAGCAAGGCGATAGGCTCTTCGGCCAAAGGCTTGGCATTGAGCATCGTGCGCATATTGCTGATGGCCAGGGGAAGGGTAAGCCATGTGATCATGGCCACAAGGGGCAGAAGTCCACAGAGGATGAAGATGGGCACGAGCAGATAGGAGAGTGCGTTCTGCACCACATACACCCTCTGGGCTGTGCGACCGCCCATCCTGATGCTGAGGGTAACGATGCCCGCACGCATGTCATTGAGGATGTCTCGGGTGTTGTTGGCGTGCAGGATAGAGACGGTAAGGAGCCCCACGGGCAATATGAGTGCTACGGGCTGCCACATCCAGCTGCCTCCCACAGCGTAGGCAACACCCAGGGCAGGCAGAAGCGCATAGCCGAGCAGGATGTCGAAGTCGCCCAGAGCATGAGCCTTGAGCCAGGGATAAGAGACTACCAGCAGTACTCCTGCCACTCCCAGCCAGGCTGCCTGCCAACCGCAGCGCATCAGTATGACTATACCCAGCAGCACAGCCAGTGCCAGCAGCACGTAGCCGAAGCGGAGTATCTCGCGTGGCTGGAACATGCCACTCTGGATGTGGCGCACACCATTGAGGCTGCCGGGAAGGTCGATGCCGCGAATGTGGTCGTAATAATCGCCTATCAGATTGCCGGATGCCTGCATGAGTACCAGCATCAGCAGCGCCAGCGGAGCGCACCACCAGTCGGTCACATAACCGCCCACCGTGCTGCTCTGCCAAAAGAGCCAGGCTGCCACCACCAGCACAGGCACCAGCGATGCAGGAAACGACCAGGGGCGGGTGGCCACAAACCAGTCTTTGAGCCCACGCTTCTGCCCTGTCGCACTTGCGCCGGCACTACCCCCTCTCTCACTCACAGCGTCTCCATTGCGCAAGGATGACGCATGGAGGTCTTTCTTATTGCTATCTGTATTCATCATCTTTAGTTTTTATTGTTCCCAAGAATACGATTTCCCCTTCGGAGAAACCGGTTTGCCGTTTCAAGGAAGGGGGATGAAGGGTGCCTGCCAATGACGTGCAGGATTCGCCCCAAGGAATGAAAATCCTCATTCCGCTTGCAAAGGTAAGCATTTGAAGCCGAATAAAGGGTCTGGCGAAGGGGGAAAAGCATGCCGGCGGAACAATAGGAAGGGGAGTTCCATGCCCATTGGCACAGAACTCCCCTCGCGTTTGTCGCTCGCAGTCAGAGTATTCTACTGCATGTCGTGATGCAGCATGCGATACTGAGCCATCTCCTCATAGCGCGTTCCAGGCTGGCCGTAATTGGCATAAGGCCAGATGCTGATGCCGCCGCGAGGCGTAAAGAGGCCCGTCACTTCGATGTACTTGGGCTGCATGAGCCTCACGAGGTCCTTCATGATAACGTTGACACAGTCCTCATGAAAGTCGCCGTGATTGCGGAAGGAGAAGAGATAGAGCTTGAGGCTCTTGCTCTCCACCATACGTTCCGCCGGTATGTAACTGATGCGTATCTCGGCAAAGTCGGGCTGGCCAGTGATAGGACAGAGGCTGGTGAACTCGGGGCAATTGAAACGCACCCAGTAATCGTTCTCGGGGTGTTTGTTCTGGAAGGTCTCCAGCACCTCGGGAGCATAATCCTGCCTATACTCTGTCTTGCGTCCAAGGGCAGCAAGCCCCTCTTGTTCTCGTGTACTCATTATTATATTATAATATTATGTGTTATCCCGCGCCAGCCAATGCCAAGCGCCAGCCAACAATTCTAAATTCCTAATTCAAAATTCTCAATTACCCACGTTTTTGCTTTGGAGAAGGTATTTCTTCAGCCCTTCAGCTCTGAGACGACAGGCCGGACAATGCCCGCAACCGTCGCCTGGGATGCCGTTGTAGCAGGTGAGCGTCTTGTGGCGGATGATATCAAGCACCCCCAAACGGTCGGCCAAAGCCCAGGTCTGTGCCTTGTCGAGCCACATGAGCGGCGTATGGATGCGGAACTGTTCCTCCATGGCGAGGTTGAGAGTGACGTTGAGACTCTTCACGAAGTTGTCCCTGCAATCAGGATAACCGCTGAAGTCGGCCTGCCCCACGCCGGTCACCAGATCCATGATGCCGTGATTGCGGGCATAGACAGCCGCCACACTGAGGAAGAAGAGGTTGCGTCCGGGCACGAAGGTGCTGGGCCACTGGGCGCCATCGGCCTTCTGCTCCTCGATGGTCATGGTGGTGTCGGTGAGGCTGCAACAGCCCTGACTCAACTGGGAGATGAAGCTCATATCCATGCACTCCCACTCTACACCCGCCTCGGCAGCCAGTTGCTTGGCCAACTGGACTTCCTTGACGTGCTTCTGGCCATAGGCAAAGCTCAATGCACGCACCGTGCCGAAATGCTTCTTTGCCCAATATAGACAGGTGGTGCTATCCTGCCCGCCCGAGAAGACCACCAGGGCAGAATCGCCCAAGAGGCCCGTTTGCGGAGTCGCCATCATATTTCGAAAAGCTTCAGGGGATTGTATGAAACGTTCTCGTCATAAACGTCCGTTCCCTCGTGCTGCTTCACATAACGCACCACACGAATGGTTACAGGCAGCATGACAACCTCGTAGAGGGTCTTGGTGATGACCTGCAGGAGCATCAGTTTGGCCAGTTCGCTCAGAGGCATCAGTCCGCCGAAAGCCAGGGGGAAGAATATCAGACTATCCGCTCCCTCGCCCCATAGTGTACTCACGATAGCACGCAGCGAGAAGCGCTTTCCCTGGCTGCTGATCTTCATACGGCTCATCACGTAGGCATTGACAAAGCTACCCACGAGGAATGCCGTGAAGCTGGCAGCCGCAATACGGGGCGCAAGACCAAAGACAAAATTGAAATGATCCTCGTTGTCGGCCCAATAACTGGCGGCAGGCAGCATGACAGCCAACTGGCCCAAGGCCACTACCAGGAAGTTCATAAGGAATGCCGTCCAGATGATGATGCGGGCTTTGCGGAATCCCCATACCTCTGCTATGCAGTCGTTAAGGATGTAGGAGATGGGGAAACACAGCACACCGGCGGTCAGCGTAAAGGTTCCGAACTGAAGAACTTTGGTCTCCAAAAGGTTACTTGCCACTAAGCAAGTACAAAAGAGTATGCCCATCAGCATGAATGACACACTCACAGTCTTGTTTTGTATCATAATCTTGTTTTGTTTTGAAAGAGGTTACCAAGCACTCTTTTTCCGTTAAGCGGTGCAAAGGTAAGGGGAAAATATGAAAGGACAAAGGCTTTTCCTGAATTATGAAAGGAAATGGCATGGTTTGGGCTGCCTGATGAAAATGTCCATGATGCGTGCTGAAATGCTGCACGATGCCTGATAAAATCATCTGCAGAGCATGCTGAAATCTCCGTTTGCAGGCTATGTACGGCCATACAAAGCCTTCTGATGGCCATCAGAAGCCTGCGTATGTGCATCCAAAGACTGCAAACGGAGATTTCACCCAGCCTCGCGAATACTTCGACTATAGTGCTGGAAGGAATCATGAAGGGCGGCGGAAGAACGTCTCTTTGCACCGATCTCTTCTTCTGAAGGCTCTGCAAACGGCTTGTGCCGCTTTGACTTTCGCCCTTTCCTGCCATAAGATTCTGTCAGATGAAGCTTGCTGCCGGTTGTCCACGGCTTTTCTCCGACTTCATCACAGCATCAGCCGACCCCGAATGATGCAAAAAGACAGCCCCCGAGCTGTCATCATCGGGCAAAACGAGGGCGGTTGCGTGATGAAGCCAACCTTTACACCTGCCCACCCATACCAACCATATCGCCCCTTTCAGCCTATCGGAACAAACATTCCATGCCAGAGAGACGAGCCTCAAGCCCACTCCTGGCATTCAGCCTTTGTCCTTCAACTCGGTAGTATGCGTCCACCAGGCATCGTTCTGGTCGCGTGGAGTCGGTTTGGCTTGCTGGGTGCTGGCATTGCGGACGCGGCTGAGCGTCTCGGGAGTCATCTGCAGGAAGCTGGCGATATGCACCATGGGAGCACGGAGCACTATCTCGGGTTTCTCCCTGAGGAGGCGTTCGTAGCGCTCGGCAGCATTCTCGAAGCGCTGGCTGTCGGCGTGTTCCTGGCTGCTGATAGCCACATGCTCAAGTATCTTACGGTAGAGCATCTCCATTTCCTGGTTGCGAACCATGAGGTTGTGAAGGTCATCATAGGGGATGGCATAGAGGCTGCTGTTCTCAAGCGCCTCGACGATAAGGCGGCTGGGCTCCTGTTTGAGGAAGCTCTCAATGCAGAAGACTATGCGACCCTCATAGGAGAAGTGCTCCGTCACATCGCGCTTGTTCTTATAATAATACTGGCGAACCATACCCTTGTCAACGAAATACATGGCTCGGCACACCTGGCCGGCCGACAGAATCGTTTCGCCCTTTTGGAACTTCATGGGTACAAGAATGCTCCCCAAAGCATCAACGCCTTGCGGAGTGAGCGTGCAATAAATACGGGCAATCTCTCTTGCCACATCTCTACGTCTGTACATTGTCTCTTGTTTTAGGGTATTAAGTTTAAGTTAGATGCCGCCTCCCTCTACGGACAGAGGGAAGTGGAATGATGTATGAGGAAGCTCACGCTCCCCTCTGTAGTCCCCGGCAAAAGCCGTGGAAATAGGGTAATCAGGCAAAAGTATGCTGCCACGAAAAGCCTGACAATCTGCTCCGCGAGAGCCTCACCCGCCAAGGGACAGAACCTCAGGAGCACATGCTTGGCAGCAGAATACGCATCCTACTCCCGGCCTGGCCTCAATCCAACTTGAGGACAGCCAGGAAAGCCTTCTGAGGCACCTGCACGTTGCCTATCTGCTTCATGCGTTTCTTGCCCTTCTTCTGCTTCTCGAGGAGCTTGCGCTTACGGCTCACGTCACCTCCGTAACACTTGGCCAGCACGTCCTTACGCACCTGCTTGACCGTTTCGCGTGCTATGATCTTGGCTCCAATGGCCGCCTGAATGGCGATATCAAACTGCTGTCGGGGCAGCAGCTCCTTGAGTTTCTCGCACATGCGGCGTCCAAAGCCCTCGGCGTTGTCGGCATGCGTGAGGGTGCTCAGCGCATCCACCGGTTCGCCATTGAGCAGTATGTCCATCTTGACAAGGCGGCTGGGGCGGAAGCCGTCCTGGTGATAATCGAAGGATGCATAGCCCTTGCTGATGCTCTTGAGCTTGTCGTAGAAGTCAATCACTATCTCACCCAGAGGCATGGCATACTGTATCTCCACACGGTTACCGCTGATGTACTCCTGCTTGAGCAGTTCGCCTCTCTTGCCCAAGCACAGCGTCATGATGGGGCCGATGTAGGCTGCATTGGTGATGACAGTGGCTCGGATGTAAGGTTCCTCTATATGGTCGATGAGGGTAGCGTCGGGCATACCCGAGGGGTTGTGCACCTCCTTGACCTCTCCTTGCTTGTCATAGACGAGATAAGACACGTTGGGGACGGTGGTGATGACATCCATATTGAACTCACGATCGAGCCTCTCCTGCACTATCTCCATATGAAGAAGACCCAGGAAGCCGCATCGGAAACCGAAGCCAAGCGCCACGGAGCTCTCGGGAGTGAAGGTGAGGCTGGCATCGTTGAGCTGCAACTTCTCGAGGCTGGCACGCAGGTTCTCAAAGTCCTCCGTATCTATGGGATAGACTCCAGCAAACACCATGGGCTTTACCTCCTCGAAGCCTGCGATGGCCTCCTTGCATGGATTGTCGGTCGTAGTGATGGTATCGCCCACCTTCACCTCGGTGGCTGTCTTGATGCCGCTCACTATGTAGCCCACATCACCGCAATGCAGCACCTGGCGAGGCACCATATCCATCTTGAGCACACCTATCTCATCGGCCTTGTACTCTCGTCCGGTATTGATGAACTGCACCTGGTCGCCGCTGTGCATGCAGCCGTTGACTATCTTGAAGTAGGCAATGATTCCCCGGAAAGAATTGAACACAGAGTCGAAGATGAGCGCCTGCAGAGGAGCCTGCTCGTCTCCCTTGGGACTAGGAACACGATCGACCACCGCATCAAGTATCTCCTGCACTCCCAGGCCTGTCTTTCCGCTGGCCAGGATAATGTCCTCGTGCTTGCAGCCAAGCAGTTCCACTATCTCATCCTTGACCTCTTCGGGCATCGCGTTAGGCATGTCGCACTTGTTCACCACGGGGATGATTTCCAGATCATGTTCGATGGCCATATAGAGGTTGCTGATAGTCTGGGCCTGCACACCCTGTGTGGCATCCACCACCAGCAGAGCGCCTTCGCAAGCGGCAATGCTTCGGCTCACCTCGTAACTGAAGTCCACATGTCCCGGAGTATCGATGAGATTGAGCGTATATTGCCCATCGGCACGCTTGTAATCCATCTGTATGGCATGACTCTTGATGGTGATACCGCGCTCGCGCTCCAGATCCATGTTGTCGAGCATCTGCCCCTCGGTCACTTTGATGGTGTTGGTGTATTCCAGCAAACGGTCAGCCAGAGTGCTCTTGCCGTGGTCGATGTGGGCAATGATGCAGAAGTTCCTAATATGTTGCATAAGTATAAGATACTGTACGTAGGTATGGTTTGTCAATCGTGGCAAAATGGGTGACGCTTTACATTTACTTCCTCAGGCCCGACCGGCAAGGTCCAACCCTCGGTCCAATCCATGCCCTCACGAAGAAAGCCTCCCTAAGCCACATTTATCGATTTGCAAAGATACAACTTTTTGCGTGTTTCACAAGTCAGCGAACACTTTTTTCGCATGAAGCAAAAAACGGTCACAGGCACGGGCAACTGCCTTTGCCCACACTCCGCCACGCAGCATCGTCCGCTCTTTTCCAGTATGATAGAGGCCAGAAAACTGACTGCTGGCGAGGCTCTACCACAATAGTAAAGGCAAGTGACAGCACCAAGGGAACAGCCGGATGAAGCCGGCAATCCCACGGAAAGGGGGTGCAGAGAAAGCCCCAAAAGGGACAGCAAACAAACGCAGTGCGCTGCGAAGCCCAACGCAGCACGCTGCAACAAGCTATGCAGTGCGCTGCGATGGCCGATGCAGCGCACTGCGCCAGTCGGTCGGGGCGGCTCAAAATATCTGCCAAGCCGATGAAAGAGAAATCCTCTTAGGCCAACAACCGCCCGCTCATGCTTTGCAAACAGCGTCCAAGCAGAGACCGGAATCCAAGCAAACCTGCCCGGATGCAAGCATCATCACTTCCAGTACTTCCAATCAAACCGGCTCTCGGCCTTGCGCTCCACGTTCTTGTCGAGCTTGGAGAAGAAATTGATGCCCGTGAGAGCCTCCACGCTATCCACGGTCACCGCGTAGGACTGCATGGGGCGGTTCACTTCCTCCAGATTGTCATAGATAAAGCCGATGGCCTGTGCCTCACCAGGAGCCGTGAAGCGCAGCAATACCTTGTAGAACCGGGCAGGCACAGTCACCTTGTTGGCACCGATATGCCCGTACTCGAAGCCTTTCTCTATCATAGGGCCACACACCACATAGATGCTGTCATAGCGCTGGGCCCAGCGTCGCGTGGCAGTCTCCAGTTCTTTCCAGTCGCCTGCATTGAGCGAATGAGTCTGCGGACAGATATTGGTAAGCAGGAAGCAGTCGTTCATCGACTGGCGACTGTGCTTGCAGTCAGCAGCCGGACACATGTGCCCACGGTCGTATCCGCTGCGGCGATAATCGGTATCTTCGGCCACAGGACCCTGCTTCACGCTGCCATCAGGCTGGAAGTTGTCGGCCCGCTTCTCCGTTCCTTGGGTCCGCTCACGGGTAAGGAGCCATGCCACCCAGTTGGGCAGACGGTGCTTCTTGTTGTATGACAGCGTGAAGCCATCGTGCTGCACTATCTCCTCATCGCGGTCGGTAAGGTAGGCGGGAATCTCTATCCCCTTCGCGCGCTCGTTCTTATATATTACCCGACGCGTGTTCTCATACACCTTGTTGCCGGCGCTGTCGCGGCTCACAACCACGTTGTTCTCCACAATAGTGCTGTCGGTCTCTATGCGCTGCAGGCCTGTATCTGCCTCCGGTTTGCGGTGAGTGGCATAATAATAGGCGCCCAGGACGGCAAAGATGCCCACAAGGGCCCACACACGGTTCTGCTGACTCTTTCTCATAATTGCTTTGATTAACTGCTTATTCTGTTTTCGGTGTGCAAAATTATGCCTTTTTCGACACCGAACAAGCACTTTCGCCCCATTTAGTATGCTCCTTACAGGAGAAATGGCTACATTTGCAGATAAATAAGAAAACGCGATAAGAATACAAACACAAAAAGATACAATAACTATGGACTTACAGTTGATCAAGGAGTGTGAAGCAAAGGCACAGGCCTGGCTCTCCTCTCCCTACTACGACGAAGAGACAAAGGCGGAAATCCGCGAGATGATGCAGAATGAGGACAAGACCGCTCTGATAGACGCTTTCTACCAGAACCTGGAGTTCGGTACTGGCGGACTGCGTGGCATCATGGGCGCTGGCACCAACCGCATGAACAAATACATCGTGGGTATGGCCACACAGGGATTTGCCAACTACCTGCTCAAAGCCTTCCCCGAAGGCAAGCAGCTGAGCGTAGTGGTAGGCCATGACTGCCGCAACAACGGCCGTCTCTTTGCCGAGACAGTGGCTGCCATCTTCAGCGCCAACGGCATCAAGGTGTATCTCTTTGAGAGCCTCCGACCCACTCCCGAAGTGTCCTTCGCCATCCGTCACCTGCATGCCCAGGCCGGCGTAAACGTTACCGCCAGCCACAACCCCAAGGAGTACAACGGCTACAAGGCCTATTGGGAAGACGGCGCACAGGTGCTGGCACCACACGACAAGGGCATCATCGACGAGGTGAACAAGGTCAAGATGGAGGACGTAAAGCTGCAGGCAGTGCCTGAGCTGATAGAGATCATAGGCGGTGAAGTGGATTACGACTACATGCAGGCCGTGCACGAAGCCATGATAGACCAGGATGTGATTCTCCGTCAAAAGGACCTCAACATCGTGTATAGCGCCATGCACGGAGCCGGACGGGTAATTGTACCTCTCTGCCTGCGCTCATGGGGATTCCAGAACATACACGTGGTACCCGAGCAGATGGTCATTGACGGCAACTTCCCCACTGTGGTGAGCCCCAACCCGGAGAACGCCGAGGCCATGACACTGGGCATGAAGATGGGCACCAGACTCAACGCTGACCTGGTGGTGGCAACCGACCCCGACGCCGACCGACTGGCCATCGTGTGCCGCGACAACAAGGGAGAATGGATGATCATCAACGGTAACCAGACATGCGCAATGTTCTGCTACTACATCATCCGCAACAAGAAGGCGCTCAACCAACTGCAGCCCACCGACTTCCTGGTGAAGACCATCGTGACTACAGAGCTCATTGCCAAGATGGCCGAAAAGAACCACGTGGAGCTGCGCGACTGCTATACCGGCTTCAAGTGGATTGCTCGCGAGATAGCCATAAGCGAGGGCAAGCAGAAGTTCATAGGCGGAGGAGAGGAGAGCTTCGGCTTCCTGCCCTACGACAAAGTGCGCGACAAGGACGCTCCAGCCGCCATCTGCCTCATCTGCGAGATAGCTGCATGGGCCAAGGACAACGGCATGATCCTGTACGACCTGCTCATGCAACTCTATCTGGAATACGGCTTCAGCTACGAGCACACCATCAACGTGGTGAAGCCGGGCAAGACTGGAGCCGACGAGATAAAGGCCATGATGGAGAACTTCCGCACGAACCCCATCACCTGCATAGCCGGTAGCAAGGTCATCACAGCCAAGGACTTCCAGTCGCTCATCCAGCGCGACGGAGAGGGCCACGAGACTGCCATCGACATGCCAGCCAAGAGCAACGTGCTGCAGTACTTCTGCGAGGACGGCACCAAGGTGAGTGTGCGACCCAGCGGAACCGAGCCCAAGATCAAGTTCTACGTCGAGATAAAGGACAACATGCAGAGTGCTGCCGACTACGCAGCCTGCCTCGACCGCGCCAAGGCCAAGGTGGAGGAGGTGAAGAAGTCGCTGGGCATCTGACCCTGACGCCCTCAGCATGGACAAGCATCTGATTTACTGCCAAGGGGATATACTTCTCACCGATGAGGGGTATATCCCCTTGGCCTTTCCCGAGGGGCTGCACATCAATCCCTGGAACCGCATCACAGCCATCACGCACGGCGGTTTCCGCTGCCACATCATCCGCCTGGACACACCTGCCAGCGGGCTCACCGGCTACCGCATGGTACCGCTCCGGCAAAGTTTCAGTCTGCTCCCGAAGGACGACTACCAGTTGGCAGGCAAGGGTGCAGAGCTGTGCTACTTCGACCAGAACAGCCGCTTCTGCGGTTGCTGCGGCGCTCCCATGAAGTGGCAGACAGACATCAGCAAGCAATGCACCGGCTGCCGCAAGGAACTATGGCCCAGTCTGGCCACCGCCATCATCGTGCGCATAGAGCGCGGAGACAGCATCCTCATGGTACACGCACGCAACTTCCGCGACCGTCACTACGGTCTGGTGGCGGGATTCGTAGAGACGGGAGAGACCCTGGAGGAGTGTGTTCGGCGCGAGGTGATGGAGGAGACCGGCCTCACCATCAGCCACATACGCTACTTTGCCAGCCAACCCTGGCCCTATCCAAACGGCCTCATGGTGGGCTTCACCGCACAGTATGAGAGCGGCGAACTGCATCTGCAGAACGAGGAACTCAACTCCGGCGGCTGGTTCACCCGCGACCACCTGCCCATCCTGCCCGACGAATGCTCCATCGCACGCATGCTCATCGAGGATTGGAGAGGGAGAGAAGAGCGGGGATAAGGGCGATGCTCTTCACAAGACAGTATTCCCAGCGAAATATCGCAGTGCAGTGCAAGTGCCATCGCAGCGCACTGCATCGGCCATCGCAGCACGCTGCATCAGCACTTGCAGCGCACTGCACCCGGCACACCGGCCGTCTGCCATACTCGCCGCACCCGCTATCCAGAGACTGCGCAACAAGTCTGCCGCCCCCTGCCACCAAGCTTCCAAACCATTTCCAGACTCTTCCTCCGCTTCCCCTATCCCATTTCAAGCCCACCCCTCTCTCACTTCCCGATAGTCCCCACCACCCTTCTCCTTCCGCGCAAAGCCCTCCCTCATCACCACCCGCCTGCGTCAGACTCCCAACCCGGAATTGTCGCTTTACATACCCACCACTCCCCTCCTCTATACCCAAGACAACAACCCGCCTTCCCTATCCTGCACCACGGCCCGCCACAGCCCACAAAAAAACCGCCCCTAACCCCGTAAAAATTGTCTTATAGGACAATTTGAAATGTCTTATAAGACAATTTAAATTGTCTTATAAGGGAATTTTCCCCAGGTGCGTAGGGAATTTCCCCCGCGCCTGCAGGCCGTTGGCACACACACCACCACGCTGCTGCCGAAGAGCCGCGAGAAGGTTGCGATTGTGCATTCAAAACCCACGGGCGGAGATTGAACTATAATATAATGTACACGCACGCGCGTTTAACAATTCCCTTGGAGAACGGCAAGGATTGCACACGAATGCTATCTTTTGCGCATTTCTTGGTCATTTTCTTGCACACACACCATATTAGTGTTACCTTTGCAGCCGTTTTGAAAACAAAAGAAGACTAAAAGATGAAAAGATTGTTTAACGCTGTGCTGGCCTTCGGGCTCTCAAGCATGGCCTTCGCAGGAGGACTGCTCACCAACACGAATCAGAATGCGGCTTTCCTGCGACAGATGTCACAGGACGCTGTCATCGACATCACAGGACTCTATCTCAACCCTGCAGGTACTGCCTTTCTGGCTCCCGGCTTCCACATCACGCTCAATGCACAGAACGCCAAGCAGAGCAGAAACATCACCACAGCCTTCCCGCTCTTTGCATACAATGCAGCCGCTCCCGGCGAGCAGTCGCATAGGTTCGAGGGAGAAGCAAATGCTCCCGTCATTCCCAGCTTCCAGCTGAGCTACAACTGGGAGCGCTGGAGCTTCAACGCATCGTTTGCCCTGGCTGGCGGCGGCGGCAAGTGTGAGTTCAAGAATGGCCTTGGCACCTTCGAGGCACTCTATTCTGCACAGATATACCAGCAGGTCAACGCAGGCATCGCACAGGCAATGACCCAGGTGCCCGGCGTACTGGGACTGCAGGCCGGACGCGACCTCGCCTTCGGTGGCTACAAGATGGATGCCTACATGAAGGGCCGTCAGTACGGCTTCGGCCTCACGCTGGGAACCACCTACAAGGTGACTGACAACGTGGCCATAGCACTGGGACTGAAGGGTATCTTTGCCAATAACAACTACAACGGATGGGTAAGCGACGTGCATGCCATTACCGTCACTCCCAACATGGCCGGCCTTAATCCCACCCAGCAGGCTGTGCTGGGTAGCGTGAAGAGCAAGGTGGACGAGCAGGTGGAGGCCGCTCTCTCACGTGCTTCTCTGGACCTCAACTGTGACCAGACCGCCTTTGGCGCAGCTCCCATCATCGGTATCGACTGGAAGGTCAACGAGCACTGGAACCTGGCCATGCGTGCCGAGGCTCCCACCGTACTGTGGCTGGGCAACAAGACCGAGATGAACGACTACACCAAGCAGGTGGCTGAGCAGAACGCCACTCTGGGCCAGTTTGCCGACGGCAAGCACGTACGTGAGGACCATCCCGCCATCATCAACATGGGTGCACAGTACAGCCCCGTCAAGGAAGTGCGCCTGCAGGCCGGCTGGCACTACTATTTCGACAAGCAGGCAAAGCGCTACGGCAACAAGCAGAATCTGCTGGACAAGAACACCATGGAGTTCAACGCCGGTGCCGAATGGGACATCATCGACCGCCTGACCGCCAGTGTGAGCTGGCAGAAGACCTGCTACCGCCAGGGTGACGCCTTCATGAACGACCTGAGCTTCACCAATTCGAACAACAGCATAGGCTTTGGCATCCGCCTCAAGTGCACCGAGCGTTTCAACATGGACTTCGGTTACATGCATAGCTTCTACGAGACACGTGACGTGCACACACAGACTGCAGCCGGCCTCAAGAGCGACCACTACTGGCGCAAGAACCGCGTGGTGGGTGTAGGCTTCAACATTGAGTTCTGACACACAAAACAGGGCACCCGTCCCCGTCCGACTGTCCCAAGCCAGACAAAGCGAGTGCCCATCACAACCAATAAACAACAGTACGACCCCCTGAGGGGCGTCTGAACAGTGCCTCACGGCACACATGAGATATCATCAAAGGGGAACGGAGAGGGAAAGTCTGCACAAGGCTCCCCGCCGCTCCCCTTTCTTCTGTACGTTCAAGAGCCGTCACCAACTGAGCCTTTACGCCCCGGAAAACATTCTGAGAGGCATAAGATGAGATGACGGCTGCATCGGACGGACAAACGGGAAGCACACTACAAAGACGGGAAAGCAGCTGTACGAAGCCTACCGGGGTGCTGCCCGCCCTATGGCAGTATCTACGTCCATTTGATGCAGCGCGGTGCATCGGCCATCGCAGCGCAGTGCATCGGCCATCGCAGCGCGCTGCATTGTGCTTCGCAGCGCAGTACGTTTGTCCCACGACCCTGGTGCCGCATCCGCCGGATTGGCATGCTTGAGGATGTCAGGCTCGCCCGCCTGCATCTATCAGATGGCTGACAAGTCCGGCCTATGCTCCTGCTCTTGTCCAAGAGCCGCCCTTATCCTCGGGACAGGAATGCTTCGCCATTTGCCAGAAAGCCTTTTCTGCCCGTCAAGAGCCGCCCTCGTTATTGGGGCGAAATCAACTTCAATCCAGCCCAGAAGCCATCTTGATATAAATTCCGCCTTGCTCACACGATCCAGACTCTGCGCTTGGGAAATGTCTGGCAACCTGTGGTCAGAATGCCTTCAGCGTGAACCCAGCCAGAAAATACGCCTTTCCCGTGCTCGGATTGGCCGATACCTGGGCAAAGAGGGGAATGCTGAACCGCTCGGTCAACTTTACATCACGGCTCGCCCTGACAGCCACATTGGTCACAGAGAAACCGTCGGCCTTGGCATAGAAAGTGGTGGCATAAGGCACCGCACCCACGCTGGCCGTCCAGTCGCAGCCACCCAAGCGGAAGGGAACAGCCAGTTCCACATAGGAGGAGTATGCCCTCTTTCCGTCCTTGTTCTGTCCATCGTTGCCCGCGAAATTGGTGTACCAATTGACTGACAGGAAGCCGAAGTCATAACCCACATTGCCCTCAAAGACGTGCGAGGTATTGTTGTTGCGATAGGCGAAGTACTTCTCACGGGGCGAATTGAACCAGTAATCAGTCACACCCACATGGAACCCCTGCACCTGGTAGGCCGCAGTGAGGTCAAACTCCTTGGTATCGGTATGGTCAGAGAGCCCTACGCTGCCCCATGCTGTGAGCGACAATCCTTTCCAGCCAATGCCCAAAGTGGGCTGCACCACAATATCACCCAAGTCCTGTCCACGCCAGTAGTAACTGCTCACAAAGTCGGTGGCCAGCGTAACATCCACCTTTTCCTCGGCCCTCACACCACCGGCCGCCACCGGCATCATCAGTGCAAGGGCAGTCATCCTACAGCCTCTTGCTGTCCTCTCATTCATTTTCATTAGTCTTTTCATAGTTAAGTTCAGTTGGGGTGAATAGCATGTAATGGGAAGGTTTGGCAGGGAGGGCCGGCCCGTATGAAAGCCTGACCACGCCGGCCCTTCCGCCTCGCCTGGTGTTGTAGTCTTAGTGACTTACGTGATAGATAACATTCAGTTGTAACAGCTCTCGCCGTGCTCGTATATGTCGAGGCCCTCTTCCTCGATGCGCTTATCCACTCTCAGGCCTGCTATCTTCTTGATGCCCCAGAAGAGGATGATGCCTGTCACGGCTGCCCAAGCGTCGATTACCAGGATACCAAATGCCTGAGCGGCGAAGAAGCTAAAGCCTCCTCCGTAGAAGGCACCGCCGTCGAGGGCAAAGAGACCCGTCATGAGCGTGCCGAAGATGCCGCATACGCCGTGCACGCTGCTGGCTCCCACAGGGTCGTCAATGTGGAGCTTGGTGTCGATGAACTCGATGCTGAACACCAGCAGGATGCCTGCCAGCAGTCCGATGATGGCTGCGCCCAAAGGACTCACCAGGTCACAACCGGCCGTGATGGCCACCAGGCCGGCCAGTATGCCGTTGAGCGTGAGCGAGAACGATGGCTTGCCATACTTGATCCAGGAGGTCAGCATGGTGCCCAGACCGCCGCACACAGCAGCCAGATTGGTGGTGAGGAATACATGACTGATGGCAATGCGGTTGACCTCGCCCGACGCTGCGAGCTGCGAGCCAGGGTTGAAGCCGAACCATCCGAACCACAAGATGAACACACCCAAGGCGGCTGCCATCAGATTGTGACCGGGTATGGCAGTGCTCTTCCCACCGCGATACTTACCCAGGCGAGGCCCCAGACAGATGGCTCCCACCAGCGCGAGCACGCCACCCACCGAGTGTACGATGGCCGATCCAGCGAAGTCATGGAATGCCGCACCAAAGGTTTCGGACATGAACGAACCGGCCTCGCCATTGCACAGCCAGCCGCCGCCCCAGGTCCAGTGGCCCTCTATGGGATAGATGAGAAGGGAGATGAAGAACGAATACACGCAATACATCGAAAACTTGGTGCGCTCTGCCATGGCACCCGACACGATGGTGGCACTGGTGGCACAGAATACCGTCTCGAACATCAGAAAGCCCTCGGTGGGCAAATCGCTGTGGTAGAAGGACAGGTCACCGAAGTTGGGCATACCCACAAAGCCCGCTCCATCGCTGCCGAACATCAGTCCGAAACCCACGAACCAGAACAGCACGGAGCCTATCATAAAGTCAACAAAGTTCTTGAAAAGTATGTTGGCCGTGTTCTTGCTTCGCGTAAATCCAGCCTCGCAAAGCGCAAACCCGGGCTGCATAAAGAATACAAGCATGGCTGCAAGCAGCATCCACACAGTGTCAAGCGACAATCCTATTTCCTGTACACTCATAATCCTGAACAATTTAATGGCGAAGCATCTTGCAATTCATACAGATGCTTCTGGTTTTACATTTTATTACCAGTACCCCGCTGCGCTCCTCCATGCGGGCATGATACCCTATGGGAGCACCGCTGTTTCCCGTTGTCTCGCCCCGTCATCTGCGCCCCTGTTATACATTATATATAATACGCGCGCGAGGGGAAAGGCTCCGACGGATTCATTTCTCCTGCTCGGCATTGTAGAGCGCTATATCGCCACGCTCGCCGGTGCGTATTCTCACCGTATCCTCCACGGGAATGACGAAGATGCGCCCATCGCCTATCTCGCCCGTGCGAGCAGCCTTCTGCACAGCCTGTATGGTCTTCTCCACATTCTTGTCACGCACCACTATATTGAGCAGAACACGCTCAATGCTGCTGGTGTCGTACATCACGCCGCGATAAATACGCGCCTGTCGCATCTTGCCCTCGCCTCTCACATCGTAATAGGAGAACCATTCGATGTCGGCCGCAAGCAGTGCCTCCTTCACATCCTCGAACTTCGTCTTGCGGATGATTGCTTCAATCTTCTTCATCTTCTCTCTTGCTTTATACTATTTATAACACTAAACCTTTTAATCGTCCACTTTGATAGTCATTTCTCATCATTGCTTTCTTTTTGTATCATTGTCGCTGCAAAGGTATTACAATTTGCTATTAAAACAGACACAACACATTGCTTTTTGTAAATCAATATGCTGCTTTGTTAGACTTACGCTACCACACAGCCTCTTTTACTTTCATTATGAAAGCATTTTTCTACATTCTGCTTTCTATTTGAAAGTTTCACGAAACGCAAAAGACAGCAATGTAAAGATGAGCATACGCCATATCTACGCTCCAGGCAACAAGCCGAAGGACAATTGACAGCATGATATCCTGCCCAAAGAACAGGAATGAGGCAGAGCGCCAACCGCCATGGGGAATATCCGGCAGGCTAATGCCTGGAAAAACGCAGCGCACTGCATCGGCCAACGCAGCACGCTGCATCAGCCTTCGCACCGCGCTGCATCGGTCATCGCACCGCAGTGGGCTCAAAGGGGCAGAAAGGAGGATGAAGCGCCCTACTGCCGCAAGACACTAAAAAGAAAGCCGCCACCCGGAAACGGGAGACGGCTGTGAACAGGCACTTCCCGCTCGGAAGAAAAGAGGGAAGCACGATGGGAAGAACCACGCTTCAGCTACACTGGCTTATCTGGGTGAGTATCTGCACGGCCTGCTGCACCGTGGTCACATCGGAGACAAGCAGACTGCGGCGGCCCTCCACCTCCTGCAGACGGCAACGGTGCACATTGGTGGTGGCGAAGGAGATGATTTGGTCGAAGGCACGACTGCGGAAGAAGGGGCTGTCGGCATCATTGAGGAAATAGAGTCTCATGCGCCCCTTTTTGAGCACGATGCGCTCGGCACCGAAGTAGCAGCCCAGTCGCCTGAGCGCCACAACGCGGATAAGCTCCTCGCCCTCGGGCTGTATAGGGCCAAAGCGGTCGCGCATGCGCTGGCAGAAAGCCTCCACCTCGCGGTCACTCTGCAGGGAGTCCAGTTCGCGGTAGAGCAGCATGCGCTCGGCCGAAGTGGGTACATAGGTCTCGCTGAAACTCATGGGCAGGTCGCTGTCAAGCACGCACTCATCCACAAAGAGGCTGCCGTCGGCCACCTGCGTGGGACGCTTCTGCTCCTGAGCATGCGCATCGTCCAGCTCCTCGCGCTTGATTTCGCTCACCGCCTGAGCCAGTATCTTCTGATAAGCCTCGTAGCCGAGGTCGGCAATGAAACCGCTCTGCTCTGCGCCCAGCAGATTGCCGGCACCACGGATGTCGAGGTCCTGCATGGCTATCTGTATGCCGCTGCCCAAGGCCGAGAAATTCTCTATGGCCTGCAGGCGACGGCGCGCATCGGTGGGCAACAGCCCCAATGGGGGTGCCAACAGATAGCAGAAGGCCTTGCGTGAGGAGCGGCCCACACGCCCGCGCATCTGGTGCAGGTCGCTCAGGCCGAAGCACTGGGCGCCATTGATGATGATAGTGTTGGCATTGGGGATATCCAGTCCGCTCTCCACGATAGTGGTAGAGAGGAGCACATCGTAATCGTAGTTGGCAAAGTCGAGCATCACCTTCTCCAGGGCATCGCTCGGCATTCGTCCGTGTCCCACAGCCACCCGCGCATCGGGCACGCAGCGGTGCAGTATGGCCTCGAGGTCGGGCAGCTGGCTGATGCGCGGAGTGATGAAGAGCACCTGTCCGCCGCGACTCATCTCGAAGCCAATGGCCTCGGCGATGGTTTCAGAGCTGAAGGTACACACCTGGGTCTGTATTGGGCGGCGGTTGGGCGGCGCTGTCTGTATGACGCTCAAGTCCCTGGCACCCATCAGGCTAAACTGCAGCGTGCGGGGGATGGGCGTGGCGGTGAGGGTGAGGGTATCCACATTGGTCTTCATCTGACGCAGTTTCTCCTTGGTGCTCACGCCGAACTTCTGCTCCTCGTCGATGATTAGCAGCCCCAGGTCACGGAAGTGCACACTCTTGCCTATGAGTTTGTGGGTACCTATGAGGATGTCCACCTTGCCCGCCTTCAGGTCGGTGAGCACAGCCTTGGTGTCGGCTGCCGAGCGGGCACGACTGAGGTACTCCACCCTGACGGGCAGCTCCTTCAGGCGGCTGGAGAAGGTGCGGAAATGCTGATAGGCCAGTATGGTGGTGGGTACAAGCACAGCCACCTGCTTGCCGTCGGCACATGCCTTGAAGGCCGCACGCACTGCTATCTCCGTCTTACCGAAGCCCACATCGCCACACACGAGGCGGTCCATGGGCTGCGAGCGCTCCATGTCGGCCTTCACGTCCTGCGTGGCCTTCTGCTGGTCGGGCGTATCCTCATAGAGGAAACTGGCCTCCAGCTCGTGCTGCATGTAGCTGTCTGGGCTGTAGGCAAAGCCTTTCTCGTGCTCACGACGGCTGTAGAGCTTGATGAGGTCGCGGGCTATATCCTTGATGTGGGCCTTTGTGCGCTCCTTCATGCGCTCCCATGCACCGGTGCCCAGTGCGCTCACGCGGGGCGGCTCGCCGTCTCTGCCACGGTACTTAGACACCTTGTGGAGCGAATGGATAGAGACGAAGACCACATCGTCATTCTTATAGATGATCTTGATGACCTCCTGCCAAGTGTCACCATTGGGGATGCGCAGCAAGCCGCCAAAGCGTCCCACACCGTGGTCAATGTGCACCACGTAGTCGCCCACCTGGAACTGTTGCAGCTCCTTGAGCGTCAGAGCGACCCTGCCGTTGCGTGTGCGGTCGCTGCGCAGGGTGTATCGATGGAAGCGGTCAAATATTTGATGGTCGGTGAAACAGCACAGGTGGAGGTCATCATCCACGAAGCCCGCGTGCAAGGTGCGATCTACGGGCGTGAAGCGAATGCCGAGCTGTCGGTCGTGGAATATGGATTCCAGGCGGTCGGTCTGGCTTGGATTGTCGGAGAGAACGTATATGTCATAGTCGCGCTCCTGATAGTCAAGGAAGGCCTGGAACAGTAACTCGAAGTTCTTATGGAAGATGGGCTGGGCAGTGGTGTGCGCCTCGAGCTGTACATCGGCACTCTGGGGAGCCGAAGCCACCAGCATGATGGTACGGAACTGCTCCAACTGGCGCTGGAAGGCATCGGGCTCTGCCAGCAGACGCTCTCTCACGAGAGGCGCTTCTGCTTTGCTGTCTGACACGGGGGAGCCTGCTCCTGCACCTTGAGCGGCATCCTTCTCGGCAGCCTCCACCACAAGAGCCTGGGCCGAGAACCCTTCTGTCCATATCTGGCGCACACAGTCGGCCACATAAGCCACGTCGCGCGTAATGAGCAAGGTGTCGGCTGGCAGAAAGGAGAGGAAGGACTGCAAGGTGGCACCCTCGCCGCTGCCCGAATCGGGGATGATGCTTACGCGTTCCATTTTCCTGAGGCTCAACTGGTCCTGCACATCGAAGGTGCGTATGCTGTCAACCTCATCACCGAAGAAGTCAATGCGGAAGGGGTACTCACTGGAGTAGGAATAAACATCGAGCAGACTGCCTCGCAGGGAGAACTGACCGGGCTCATAGACATAATCCACGCGGGAGAAACCCAGCCGGAGCAGGGTCTTCTGCACCTCCATCACGTCTAAAGTCTGCCCCACAGCCACCTCCAGGGTCTGCCCCTGCAGGGCGTTACGGTCAACCACCAGTTCTGCCAGAGCCTGAGGACTGGTGACCACGAACAGAGGCAGTCCGCCCCCACTCACGCGGCTCAGCACTTCGGTGCGCAAGACCATGCTGGCCGCATCGCGCTGACCATACTTGACAGCACGCTTGAACCCAGACGGGAAGAAGAGCACATTGGCATCGCCCAGCACCTGCATGAGGTCCTGATAGAAATAGGCAGCCTCTTCCTCGTCACTCAGAACGAAGAGGAAGGGGACACCCAACAACTGTGGCGAGCGGGCTGCAAGCGAGGAGAAAAGCAGGGGCGCGGCACTGCCCTGCAGTCCGCTCACGCATATACGCCGCACAGCATCACGCTGCAATACCTGTGTAAGGCGGCGAACCAGCGGATGCCGCCCGTACGCATCCTGTAATTTGCTTATCTCCATTGTCACTCATTATATATTAGAAGAACAGGTACGAGGCTTCTCCCCCTGGTGTGCCTGTTCATTCGAATGCTCCGCCCAATGCGGAAAGTCTCATCACACATGCGCCTGCTGCTGCCAGCCCGCTGCCCCCAAGAAGGGGGCGCAGAAGCAGCCGCCTGCCCGTGTCATGCTTGCTCTTGGCCATTCACGAAGGCCCTGAAAGAGGCCAGCTATAGTGTCTCTACAAACTTGTCGGCGAGTTCCAGCGTATCGGCCTTGCCCACGTCCATAATCCTGAGACCCGGTTGCACGTAGCCGTAAATGGGCACGCGGTCGCATATCTTCAGGTAGAAGTCGATGATGCCGAACTTTAGCGGCCACTCGTCAAAGTAGTCGAAGATGGCGGGCTTCATATAGTGGATGCCTGCGAAGGCGAGTTTGCGGCAGCTGGAAACGTCGAGGTCGGGATAAGGAGACCGCACCTGACCGGTGCTGATGTTGACCCATCCCACCAGACGAAGGTCTTCCTCAAAGAGCAGATAGCGCTGGGTGGGTCGCTCCGACACGAGCAGAGTGGCCACATTGTTGGCCGCCGCCTGCACGAAAAGGTGGAGGTTGACGTTGCTCAGAATATCCACATTGTGAATAAGGAAGCCTTCGCGGGCACCCATAAGCAGAGGCAGGGCATGCTTGATGCCTCCGCCCGTGTCGAGCAACTCGGCCCGCTCGTCGGAGAAACGCACGCTCATGTCCTGGGGATTGTCGCTCACCCACTGCTCGATCATGTCTGCGAAGTGGTGTACATTGATGACCACATCCCTGCAACCGAAGGCGCGCAGCTTCTCCAACTGGTGTTGCAGCAGAGGCTTGCCACCCACCGGCACCAGAGCCTTGGGCATGCGGTCGGTGAGGGGCTTGAGTCGTGTACCCAAGCCAGCGGCGAAAATCATGGCACGCACCGGACTGAAGGTCTGCTCGATGCCTTGCTCGCGATGGTGCACATGCACCTCCACGCCAAACTTCTCGTGGATGTGCTCGGCCAGGTGCTGCGCACTATAGACGCTACGATGCTGGCCGCCCGTGCATCCGAAGCTGAACATAAGACTGGTGAAGCCGCGCTGGATGTAACGCAGGACGTGGGCATCGGCCAACTTATACACGCTCTCGAGGAAGGTGAGTATCTCTCCGTCATCCTCCAGAAAGCGGATGACGGGTTCGTCCAATCCGGTCTTGTTCTTATAAGGCTCGTATCGGCCGGGGTTGTGAGTGCTTCGGCAGTCGAACACATAGCCGCCGCCATTGCCGCTGGGGTCGGCCGGAATGCCCTTGCGATAGGAGAAGCTCCACACGTTGACCACCAAGGGACCACGTCCGTCATACTTACTGAAGGTGGCAGGACCGTCCTGAGGGTGGGCTGTATAAGGGGTAGAAGGAGCTGTGCGATAGCCATCAGCACGCGGCAGAGGCTTCTCCTCCTGGGGCTGGAACTGGGGAAGTTCTACCATACGGCTCAGTACCTCGTGCAGGTAAGGGTAGGGACAGCCGTCCTCGTCCAGCAACTGACGCAGGTTGCGCATGGCTGGAGGGATGCTGCTGAGGAAGTGGCTCTTCCTCTCGAAGTAGCCGCGGAAGCCATAGGCACCCAATACCTGGAGCAAGCGGAACAGCAGACAGATGCGCAGACCGCGGTGGAACTCCTTTTCGTTGACCTCCATATAGAGTTTGAGATGCTCCAGATAAACCGCGATAAGCTCCTGGCGGAGCGAATCGGGATAGTTAGCCGACGCCTGCCAAAGGAAGCTGGCGACATCGTACTGCACCGGACCGCGCCTTCCACCCTGGAAATCTATGAAGTAGGGGCGCCCTTCCTCATCGAGCATGACGTTGCGCGCCTGGAAATCACGGTACATGAATGAAGCACCGGGCAGCGCCACAATATCCTTGGCAAGCAACTGGAAAGAGGCTTCCAGCTTCAACTCATGGAAGTCGAGACCCGTTGCCTTGAGGAAGCAATACTTGAAGTAGTTGAGGTCGAAGAGCACGTTAGTGGCATCCAAGCCCTCTTGGGGATAACACTGAGAGAAGTCCAGACCACGTGCTCCGCGTATCTGAATGGAAGGCAGGAGCGCCATGGTACGCCTCAGAAGCTCGCGCTCATGCTGATTGTAGCGGCCGTGAGCGGCACGTCCGCCCTCCAGAGCCTGGAAGAGAGTGAGGTCGCCCAGGTCGGTCTGCAGATAACGCAATCCGTCACGGCTGGTTGCCAACACCGTAGGCACGGGCAGGCGGCGCTCTGAGAAATGCTGTGCCAGATAGCAAAAAGCATGGTTCTCGTCACGACTTGTACCCACGACACCCACCACGGTGTTGCCCGACTGGTCACGCAGACGGTAATACTTGCGGTTGCTTCCCGAACCGGAAAGAGGCTTGCACGACACTGCGTCGCACCCCGCATAGTCCCTATATAATTGAAGCAGTTGTTCCATTCTTATATTGTTTCTGTTTGAATACTGTCATTCATATTGCCACGGAAAGGGCACAAGCACTCTCCTGACCTACACCCTACGGCGCCAGATGGCTGTCACACGGCGGCGCACAGCCACCACATTGAGCACGCCCACCACCAGCAAGAGCACTGCGCCTGCCACCAGGGTGCGTCCCATGCCTGCATCCTCCATAGTGGGGAACATGAGCCAGAGCCGCTCCATATAGGCATGACGAAACAGCGCAAGCAGGAGCAGTGCAATGAGAAGCACAGCCACGTTGATGGCAAGGGTGAGATATTGGTATGGACGGGCCACAGCAGAGGGGCTGTAGCCGATGAGCATGAGGTTGCGCAACTTCTCGGTGTTCTTCTGCACAAGCAGATAGACACTAAGCATGAGAATATAGAGCGAGAGGACACAGATGAGCAATCCCACGCCCATGACCACCGCAGCCGCCACCTTGAGGAAATACGTAGCGCGTCCGCTCTCCAGCTTGTCGTCTTCGAGCTCGTAGCCATGCTGCTCCATATAGGAGACGATGGCATCGTCGGCAGGATTGCCCACCTCTACGATAAGTCGTGTAGGCTTATTGTCGCTATTGGGGGCAAAGCGTTCGTTGCTCCAGCGAATGAAGTCCTGAGGCACAAGGATTGTGTTGAGGCGCGAACTGAAACCCACTACACGGGCTGGGTATTGCTCTCTCAAGCCATTGCCCGAGAGCGTGACCTGCAGGTCAATCATGCCTGCGACACCCTCTGAAATCTTAGGCAGTTGCTGACTCTGCGCAAAGCCGAAGTTGTAGATAGCCAGATAAGAGCGCGGCAGAACGATAGGCACCTGAGGATGCGCCGCGTCAAACGACCACTTGCTCAGGTGTGCATCTACATACTGATCAGGCACGCTCTCGAAGAACATGTCCGTTCCGAAGCTGGCCACACCGCTGATGCCCATGCGGCACTGCACGGTGTAAAGGCTGGCGGTAAAGGCTCCCACCGAGCGGCAAAAAGGCTGCCGGCGGATGTCATCCATCTCCTGCGCAGTGAAGGACTGCCCTTCACCACTGCCCAGAGCAGCAGCAGCCGACACATGCTTGCTTACAATCAGGTAATCGGACTTGAGTACGCCGTCCTGTCCACTGAGCAGCGGACGCACATCCACATAGAACTGCAGCCCAAGCAAGAGGATGAGCATGCCCAACAGATTGGCGGCAAAGAAGCCTCCCAACTGCAAGGGGCTGATGTGTCGGCGCAATAACTTCCAGACGAGACTCATAATCTAAAGGTTTTGGAATAGGGTAAATCCATATGCTTTCCCACGCTGGTAACCACAAGGCCTGCGCCTTGCGAACGTATCTCAGCCAGCAGCACCTGGGCCATCGCGCGGCTGTTGGCGTCATCGAGATGGCTTATGGGCTCGTCGGCAAGCAAGAAACTGAAGGGTTGCACCAGCGCACGAATCATGGCCACACGCTGCTGCTGGCCGAAACTCATGCGTCCAACCAGTTCATTGCGCTTCTCAGCTATACCAAAAGCATCAAACCACTCGTCCACCTGCCGCGCAGTACGCCAATGGGTGAGGCCGTTTTTGATCTGGATGTTTTCCCATGCCGTAAGCTCTGGAAAGAGCCTGAGTTCCTGAAAGAGATGGCTCAAACCCGTGCGTCTGGCCTGCACCCACTGCCCCACCGAGAGGCTGCGGATGTCGGTATTGTCAAATAGGATGCGGCCTTCATAGTCGTCGCGATAGCCTATCAGATAGCTGCACAGACTGGTCTTGCCCGTTCCGCTGGCCGCCTCAATCAGGTAGATGCCACCCCGCTCCAGCGTGAGCGACCTCTGCCACACCTCACTGGCACTCATGTCTCTGCCGTGGAAAATCTGCGGCAGGGCATTGTCCAATGTTATCTTGTCCATTGTGTACACGATCCTTTCTCCTTTCATCACTCCGTTGTCGCAGCTTTCTCATCAGCCTTCACACGCAGCACCAACTTATCATACCGCCCGACAACACTGTCCGAATCCACTCCGTAACGTGCCAAAAACGTATGCGCTCTGGGATGCCTCAGCACTGCGGCCAAGTCGAGTTGCATATATACGAGACTCCCCACTGCGTCCTTTTTGCTGACGAAGTGGCCTTCCTCCATATCCCTAACGACGCTTTTTCCGAATGTCTGGTCGGTACAAGCAGCCAGCCGATTGCCTCGCAAGCCCGCATAAAGGTAGTCACCAGACAAACCCACGCAGAAGGTACTGTCATCAAGCACCTCTACACCACCATCTGATATAGGGTAGAAATATTGTGTCAATTCACCGAGGCTCTGTCTGAAATGCGTATCCTTGAAACGCGCAGCCAATGCAATCTGCGGATTTTCACTGCCGTCATTCACGACAGACAGGTTTACATCGCCTTGTATAGCCCTGATCATCTGGTCGAGGTCAAAGGTGAAGTTGAGGGCCAACAATGCCGTACGGACCACAGGATAACTACGCAACAGGGTAAGCAGCGCCTCCCCATTCACGCCCATTGTCAGTACACACGCTCCATCGGCCGACTCTGGAAGCGTGGCCGGCTCGTCCAACGGAACCAGGAAGGACTTCCCTTCCCCCACGCCAGTGCCATGCAAGGTGACATCAGCCGCAATCCTCTTGTCCTTGAAATCAACATCCATACCCACTGTACCCGTCTGCTCGCCATGGAACACCGCCGATGCATCAGGTACGAAGCGCACTAACAGATGCTGTACCAGCCCCACAGAGAACGAGGCGCACACGGGAGCCTTTGAATCGTCGATATGTTGCAACAGCGGATTGTCGGGCTTTCCGCTCTGCTTCATTAGGCTTACCATCTGCCCACGCATCGGCCCCATCTCCTGCTCCGAGAGCGGTCCACGCACCAGGCAACGGTCATCCGAAAAGGCCATCAACCACTGTCCGCTCTGCGCCCAACTGTAGCCACGCTGCTTCTGCACCTCGATGCCCATGCCCTGTAGATATGCCTTGAAATCCCCGGCACTGCGCAAGGGAAGGAGCACACCCGGACTGTCATGCCCATCTACAAAGGCATAGAGTGGATGGGTAAAGTCGATGCCGCTATGCTCCAACTCGCTTTGCTGTTGTTTGGCAATGGGCAAGGCAATCTTCTCCTGCAAAGTCTTTGCATCCACTCGTGCCACCGCCTGCATATCGGCAGGCAGAGAACTCACGTAACGCCCTCCTCTGAAAGAGAAGAAGCAAACCGCTGCGGCAACCACCATAGCCAGAATCACCGCACCCAGCATCCCATACTTAGCCTTCCTACTCATCATTCCTCCTATATACCTTATATTATATATCTGCCTCGGCAGCCCAGCTGTCGGCCTGTTCGGGCAGCTGGTGTGTCAGCTGCATCAGGTGCACAGCCACCAGCGCAGCAGTCTCGGTGCGCAGACGGCTCGTGCCCAGGGTCACACTGCGCCAGCCCAGACTCTCGGCCAGACGCACCTCCTCCACGCTGAAGTCGCCCTCTGGCCCGATGAGCACAGTGGCATCCTCATGGTCATCGAGCAGACTGAGCAGGGGCTCTCGCTTGCTCTCTGGCCCAATGTCAGCGGGATTATAGCAATGACAGATGAAGCGTCCACCGGTCCGGGGCTCCCTCAGGAAACACTCCAAAGGCAGCATCGGGTTGACACGAGGCATCCAGGCCTTACGGCTCTGCTTCACTGCGGAGACCACGATACGCTCCACCCTATCGGTCTTCAACTGATGACGTTCGCTGAATTGGCAATCTACAAACGAGAACTCATCCACGCCTATCTCGGTGGCCTTCTCGCTCATCCACTCCACGCGCTCGTTCATCTTGGTGGGCGCCATGGCTATGTGCAGGTGACCCAGCCAAGCCCGTGCCTGAGGCAACTCCTCCACCACAGCATACTGGCAGCGGTGGCCCGTCTGTCCCGTAATCTCGGCACGCAGGAACAAGCCCTCTCCATCCATCAGATAAAGCTCGTCGCCCATGCCCAGACGCAGCACGCGCAAGGCATGCCTGGCCTCTTCGGGCGGCAGTTCGGTGCTGTGAAGCGCATCGGGCACATAGAAATACCTTACTTCCTTCATCTGTCAGTCATCTCATTTCACGGGCTTCACCGCCTCGGGCTCATGCTTGTAACGGAACATGATGGCAAATGCTACGGCCACCACGAGCGCATAACCTGCAAAGATATACCAGCAGGTGTTCCATCCCTGCCACACTGACATGGGGTCGGCATTCGCGCCCAGCGAGTTCACATATCGGTCTATCACCATTTGCGCAGAGAGCGTTCCGATGGAAGCTCCCAGGCCGTTGGTCATCATCATAAACAGTCCCTGGGCCGAGTTACGGATGTCCAGGCTCGTCTCCTTATCGACGAAGAGCGAACCGCTTATGTTAAAGAAGTCGAAGGCAACGCCATAGACTATCATGCTGAGCACGAACCACACCACACCGCTGCCTGGGTCGCCGACTGCGAAGAACAGGTAGCGCAGCACCCACGCCAGCATGGCCAGCAGCATCACACGCTTTATACCGAAACGCTTAAGGAAGAAGGGAATGAGCAGGATGCAGAGTGTCTCGCTCATCTGGCTCAACGAGATGAGGATGTTGGCATGTTGCACACCGAAGGTATCCTTGAAGGCATCGATGTTCTGAAACGATGTGATGAAGGGGTTAGCAAAGCCATTGGTAATCTGCAGGCATACGCCCAGGAATATGGAGAATATGAAGAAGAGCGCCATGCGATAGTTGCGGAACAGTGCAAACGCCTTCAGTCCCAGCGCATCAGACAGACTCTTGCGCGAGCCAGTGCTCACGGGGCAATGGGGCATAGTGATGGCATAGGCAGCCATGACGATGCTCAACAATCCACTCCAGCCGAACTGCAGAGGTGTGGATTGCATTCCTCCGAGATCGACAATCCACATGCTGATGATGAAGCCCACGGTGCCAAACACGCGGATGGGCGGAAAAGCCTTCACCGTATCCAGCCCAGCCTGGTCGAGGGCGCTATAGGCCACACTGTTGGAGAGGGCTATAGTGGGCATGAAGAATGCGACACTGAGGGTATAGAGGGTGAAGAGAGGGGCAAACTGCACCGCATCTCCTGCCTGATAGCCATATACACTCGCGGCCAGCATGAAGATGCCGGCCAGCAGATGACTGAGTGAAAGCAGGCGTTGAGCCTCCATCCATCGGTCGGCCACAATGCCCATCAGGGCCGGCATAAACAGCGACACAAATCCCTGCACACTATAGAACCAGCCAATCTGGCCTGCCATGCCCACACGGGCCAGGTAAGTCCCCATGCTGGTGAGATAGGCTCCCCACACAGCGAACTCCATAAAGTTCAGGACTGTCAACTTTACTTTAGCATTCATCTTTTACTCTTTAATTGTCAGTTTGCCTTTAAGTATTTGTCTATTCAATTCACTTCTCTGCCTTATTCTACATAGAGCACGAGCCCCTTGAGGTACTCGCCCTCGGGATGATAGATGCTCACGGGATGGTCGGCAGGCTGATGCAGCTGGTGCAGGATGCGCACCTGGCGATGTGCCAGGGTGGCAGCGGTAAACACGGCAGTGCGGAACTGCTCCTTGCTCACTGCCTGCGAACAACTGAAGGTGAACAGTATGCCGCCGGGGGCAATCTTCTCCATTGCCCTGGCGTTGAGCTTTGTATATCCGCGCAGCGCATTCTTCACGGCATCGCGATGCTTGGCAAATGCCGGAGGGTCAAGCACCACCAGGTCATAGGGAACGGTCATGTCATCGAGGAAGCGGAATGCATCCTCGGCAAAAGCCTCATGACGAGGGTCGGTGGGGAAGTTGAGCTCCACATTGGCACGCACCAGCTCCACAGCCTTGCTGCTGCTATCTACCGAGTGTACCAGTTTGGCACCGCCACGCAGGGCATATACGCTGAAGCCGCCAGTGTAGCAGAACATATTGAGCACGCTGCGTCCATGGGAGTAGCGCTCAAGCAGACTGCGGTTCTCACGCTGGTCAACGAAGAAACCTGTCTTCTGTCCCTTGAGCCAGTCAATGTGAAAGCGCAACCCGTTCTCCACGGCAACATCGGTATGGCTCTCGCCCAGCAGGAAGCCGTTACCGCCATCGATGGCAGCCTTGATGGGCAGTGTGGTCTCGCTCTTATAGTAGATAGAGTCCAGGCGCTCGCCCATCACCAGCTTCAGGGCAACGGCTATCTGCTCACGGCTGACGTGCATGCCCACGCTGTGTGCCTGCATGACAGCAGTCTTGCCATACACATCTATCACCAGTCCGGGCAACAGGTCGCCCTCGCCATGCACCAGTCGGTAGGTATCGCCCGCCTCACTGTCGGCCAATCCGATGGCCTGGCGCACCCCAAGAGCCTCGCCCAGGCGTTTCTGCCAGAAGGCATCGTCGATAGGTTCCTGCTCAAAGGTGAGCACCCTCACGGCAATGCTTCCCACCTGCCAGTGTCCCTGGCAGAGGAAATTATGCTGGCTGTCAAGCACAGTCACCACATCGCCTTCCTCGGGGTTGCCCTCCAGATTCATCACCGCGCCCGAGAATATCCAGGGGTGAAATCTCTTGAGGCTCTCTTCCTTGCCTCGTCGCAATATTACGTTCTTACTCATCCGTCTTTTCTGTTTTACGTTTTCTTGTGGTCTTGCGCGGCTTTGGCTCGGCCACGGTCGCTTCCTGGGCTGTGCCCTTGGCCTTCCTGGTGCGCGCAGGACTGTCCTTGCTTGCAGCCTTGCGGGTGCGCTTGGGCTTAACCGGCTGCACGGCATCGGGAGCCGTGTGGTCCTCTGGCAGACTGATGACCATGGGCTTGGGTGCTTCGGTCATGGGGGTTACCTGAATGAGATAGCCCTCCTGGCGCATGCGCACCATCTCCTCGTAGAGCTGGATGCAGGCCCACGCATCGGTGGCGGCATACTGCTTCTGTGCGTCGGTCAGGCGGTCGGCTTCCCAGTTGCTCAGCCGTTGGGTCTTGCTGATACGCTTGCCCATGAGGTTGGCATAGAGTTTCTGCAGACTCAGGTCGTGCAGTCCCATATCCTTGGCTATCTGCTGTATCTCGATGAATGTGCCGGGGTGGAACTCGCCTCTGCGCCTCAGTCCGCACAGGTCATCGTGCCATGAGAGTCCTATCTTGAGCGTTTCGCCCTCGTCGGAGAGCAGTCGCTTGATGCAGTCGGGCAGCCCCAACACATTGAGGCGGAACAGAAAACACACGTCCTTGCTGCTCACCTGCAGAAGCGCCACCAGCGAGGTGTGCCCACGCTGAAACTGTGGCTTGGTCTCCGTATCGAAGCCCAGGATGGGCTGCGACAGCAGGTATTTCACCGCCCGCTCTGCCTCATAGAGGCTCTGAACCACTTCGATGCGCCCCTGAAACAGGGCGCGTTCGAGGCCGTTGATAGCCTCTTTGTCATACTTATCAAATATCGTCTTCATTCCTTTCCTTGTCCAATGCGTACTTCAGGCGGTGGAGCCGTCGCAAGGTGTCCACCAGATTTTGCCCCCAATAGAGTTCAAAACTGTCGCGCACAGCCCACAGGGCATCCTGCATGCACTGTTCGAGCCTCTGCTGATACACCCACACGAAGTTGCGCAGCGGCTGATACACATCGGCCAGCTTCTCGCTCAGGCTCACCCACTGGCATTCGTCGCGCCCGCTGGCCTCGTCCAGCACCAGGTCCTCATACTCGTCCCAGTCATCGAGGAGCGCCCGCGCGTTCCCTCTCACGTATTCATAGTCGGCCTCTGTCACCTGATCATCGGGCAGAAACTGGCCCAGGGTCTCCATGGCAGGCAGCACCTGTGCGTTCCAGTAGAGCACGGGCAGGATGCGCAAGAGGCTGTCGAGCAACTCTTCGCGGCTCTGCTTCTGGCACTGCTCCAGCATGCCACAGTACTGGGTGGCCACCGTCAGGAACTCCATGACGGGCCTCGAATACACTGGATTTACGCTATCTTTTCCCATTCGGCATTGTTTACTATTGTTCACAGTCTTGCAAAATTATAAAATTTCTGCGTTTTTACAGCAAAAGGGGCAGCAAAAGAGTCGTCTGAGAGGCAAGAACATGTGCCAGCGCAGCAAAATGACGGACGAAACGCACCACTTATACATTATATATATTACACGCGCGCGGATTTTCTCTATCCATATAGAACGGACAAGCACAGCCTGCCGAAGCCCGCCGCGCGGCAAACTGCCCAAGTGTGCCAACCCCACCCTTCATTTATGCCCACTATACCACCCGACCCATATCATGCAGGTACGGACAAGTACAAAATAGGGTAAAATTTTCGCCACAAAACATTCCGGTTTCGACACAATTGCCTAACTTTGTAGGAAGTTAAGTGTTAAACCAGACCGAAGAGCTTTATGAGAAGACAACTGACGCTATCCGTCATGATGCTTGCATGCCTGTCCATGTGGGCCGACCCTGTGGGTCGTGAGGCTGCGAGGGAGACTGCCAGACTGTTCCTGCAGGGCAAGGGAGTGGAGATGAAGACACAGGCTCCCGCCCACCGTGCCCCCAGAAAGGGCAAGACAGAGAGGGACAACTCCTATTACTACGTGTTCAACGCGGGTGACGGACAGGGCTACGTGATAGTGTCCGGCGACAACCGCACCGAGGAGGTGCTCGGTTATGTGGAGCACGGAACATACAGCGAGGATGCACTACCCGCACACATGAAGGCATGGCTGCAGGGTTATGCCGACCAGATACAGTTCCTTGATGACCATGGCATCAAGGGAAGCACACCCAAGCAGAGGGCTGCAGCGCGCCGACGGCTGAAGAGCACGAAGCACGCAGTGCCCACTCTGATGTCCACCACCTGGAACCAGGGCGAGCCCTACAACTCTAAGTGCCCCGACTATTACAAGAGCAACGGCGAAGCCGCCAGGCCGGCCTCGGGGTGCGTGGCCACAGCATTGGCCCAGGTGATGAACTTCTACAAGCATCCCACACGCATCAGAAAGGCCATCCCGTCCATTACCAACACCTACACACTGGACGACGGCACCAAGAAGACCGTGACCACCAAGCCTATCCGCATTGGTACGAAGATAGACTGGGCCAATATGGTGGACAACTATACCGGCAACGAGACACTGGAGCAGAAGGATGCCGTGGGCAACCTGATGTACTACGTGGGCCAGGCTGTGGGCATGGGCTACGGCTCGTCATCGGGTGCGGGCTTCGGTTCAAACATCTCCAATGCCTTCATCAACTACTTCGGATACGACGACAGCGCCTATATAGCCTCACGCTCAGACTACAGCATCGACGGATGGTTTGACCTCATATACACCGAGATTGCTGCTGGACACCCCGTAGGATTTGCTGGCTGGAGCACCGGAGGCGGACATTCCTTCGTGCTTGACGGCTTCGACGGAGAGAATCTATTCCACCTCAATTGGGGTTGGGGCGGCGGAAGCGACGGATGGTTCCTGCTTGGCGTACTCAACCCAGGCGACAACTCGGGCATAGGAGCCAGCACAAGCAGCGACGGATACAGCCTTGGACAGACCGCCCTGATGAGCGTGCGACTGCCCGACAACATCAAGGCAGAACCCACCGCATGCCTCACCATCAACGATGTGAACATAGAGGGCACCGTAATCAAGGGAAGCTATATCAACTGGACAGGGGAAAGCAACAATTTTAACACAGCCATCGTGTATCAGAAGCAGGACGGCACCCTGGCCCCCGTTGGCGGCAAGTACGAGTCTTTCTCGCTCAATCCCAACACCTATTATAGCAAGTCCTACGACGTGAAGAGCCTGCTGCCCCAGGGTACGTGGAAGCTCTCGCCCGCCAGCAAAGTGAGCAGCGCCAAGACATGGCGCACTAAGTACAACATGCGCGACACCTATGTGGAGGCTGTCGTAGGCGAGGACGGAACCACCTCCCTGCGCATGGTGGAGCCCGATGCAAACGTCAGCATCGACGAGGTCAAGTGCATAGGCACGGGCGAAGCCGGCGCTCAGCAGGAGATACAGGTGCGCTTCACCAACCACGGAGACGAGTACGTGCGCGAACTGCGACTCTTTGCCAGTACCACCGAAGTGAAGACCGATGCCGAAAGCCGCGCCGTGGTGGCACTGAAGAAGGACGAGAGCGGAACCTACAGCTTCTATTACACACCCGCCGAAGCAGGCGAGTACAACATATGGATATGCTCTGACAGCAACGGAGAAGACGTGGTGGGACAGGGCAGGATAACCATTGCCGAGAAGGACCAGGGCGAAAAGCCCAAGCTCCAGGCTTCCTCCTTCACCATCAAGAACTCGGTGAGCGGCACCGTGTATGGCCGTAGGCTGAGCGGCACACTGGCTGTGCGCAACAATGGCAGCAAGCCATTTGCAGGAAAGATTGTGCTTCAGTTGTGGAGGCAGCCCAAAGGCTCAAACACCGCATGGACCTCCTCGTCCTCAAGCGTAGCCCTGGAGATAGAGCCTGCACGCACCTGCACGGCCCCCTTCGACTTCACCGGGCTGGAGTACGGAACCACCTACCGCATACAGGTGAAGGTGTACGACAAGGAGATAGAGAAGGGTGGACTGTGGGAACATGGCTGGGAGTGCAAGGAAGGCATCCTCACATGGAAGGACAACGGCACGCTGGGAGCACTGGCCTCAAAGCCATCGATACTGACAAGCTCCAACCTGTGCGCTCTGCAGGTAGATAATACCACCATCAGGCGAATAGGCCCCAACAGGAACCCCAATACCATCTACGCCGTCACCGAAGGAACTGCCGTGCCCAACGGACTGACTGAGAACAACCTGGTGATTGCCGATTCGGCACAGAGCATAAACTTCTGCAGCGGCTATGCCTACTATGTGCCCAGCACCTTCACAGCGAACAAGGCCTGCTTCACACACACTTTCCCCAAGGAGGGCAACGGCAAGGGCTGGCAGACCATCACCCTACCATTTGCCGTGGATTCGGTGTCGGTAGCAGGCAGAGGCATGCAGCTCAACGATGAGTTCAACCATTGCTGGATATATGAATTCGCTTGGACCGAGGACGACGGCACACCGGTGTTCACCCCCGCACAGCAACTGTGTGCCAACACGCCCTATCTCATCGCCGCCGACAGCTGCCTCAACGGCCAGAGCATCGAGTTCCATGCCACCGATGTATCCATCTTTGCCACAGCCACATGCAAGTCGGTAGTGAGCAGCCAGGACTACAGTTTCATGGGCACGACACTCTGCGAGAGCAAGAAGGGCGTGTATGCACTCAATACCGACGGCACTGCGCTTGAATTCTCCGACAATGCCGTGACCACCACACCCACGGGTGCCTACTTCACCACACGGCTCGGCGAAGGCACACGCCTCCCTGCCATCCTTCTGCCCAAGGTGCCCACCTCGCTCGACACCGCCGTGAAGGGCGTCAAGGCAGACGGCAGCAACGACAACGAGGACGTATATACCACCACTGGCCAGCGCGTGGGCACAGCAGCCATGCTGCGCAGCGGCCAGCTCGCACCAGGTATATATATAAGGAAGGGACGCACCATCCTGGTAAAGTAACCGCCGCTCATCATGGAAGGCCGGGCCGCAGATGCAGGCCCGCCAAGCCCGCACAACGGCAAGACACAATAGAGCAGCAGACCCTCTGCAGAGGTTTCTCCCCACCCTCCTGACAGCATCAGGCAGGAGCGGGGGAAGCCTGCAGAGGGTCTGCCATCGTATAGGGCGAGCCACCCCTGCGCCCCGCCTGCCTGCATCCACCTTTCCATGGCGAAAAACGCAGCACGCTGCATGAGCCCACGCAGCACGCTGCGATGCTCGATGCACCGCACTCCGTTGGCCATCGCACCGCACTCCATTCCCTCAGCCAGGACAACCCTGCTTTTGCACCACCGTATTTCCCCATCTGGAACTCCGCATCCCTGGTTGCATCAAAAGCCCGCCCGATATGCAGAAAAAGCCTCAGAGCGAAACCGGAAACCACCCCACTCCACCCGCTCCAGCCTGTTCAGCAACCCGAAATCCCCGATTCCTGATTACCACAAAACCCATTTCCCAATTCAAAATTCCCTGTTCAAATTTCCCATCCAGTGCATTTCTTAATTCCTAAATCCTAATTCCTAATTCCCACAAAGGCTTTTTTTGCGCTCCATTCCACACGCTGTTTTATAAAAAGTTGTACCTTTGTCCAACTTATACACAAACGAGGGCATACAGAGCCGGCGCTCCGCACTGAAAACCCCATGCAGGAGAACGGCCCAACGCTCTACAAAGAAGAACAAAGAGAAGCAAGAAGAATGGCGAATTACATTTCAGAGAACGCACGTAAGGTGACCACCACGATGCTTACAGAAATGAAGAAGCAAGGCCAGCGCATCAGCATGCTGACCGCATACGATTACACTATGGGAGGCCTGGTAGATCGCGCAGGCATCGACATGATACTGATAGGCGACAGCGCGAGCAACGTGATGGCAGGCAACGAGACCACTCTGCCCATCACCCTCGACCAGATGATTTACCACGCGAGAAGCGTTGCCAGAGCCGCCAAGCATGCACTGGTAGTGTGCGACATGCCCTTCGGCACCTATCAGGTGTGCACCGAGGACGCCCTACGCGCCGCAGTGCGCATCATGGCAGAGAGCGGCGTGGATGCCGTGAAACTGGAGGGCGGAGAGCCGGTGATAAAGACGGTGAAGGCACTGGTACAGGCTGGCATACCCGTGTGCGGCCACCTGGGGCTCACCCCGCAGAGCGTGCACGTATTCGGAGGATTCGGCCTCCGCGCCAAGGAGGACGCCGAGGCACAGCAGCTCATCAAGGATGCCAAGGCGCTGCAAGAGGCAGGCTGCTTTGCCATCGTGCTGGAGAAGATTCCCGCCAAGCTCACCGAGCAGGTGTGCGCAGAGCTCACTATCCCCGTCATCGGCATCGGAGCAGGTACGGCCGACGGCCAAGTACTGGTGCTGCAAGACATGTTGGGCATGAATGACGGCTTCCACCCCAAGTTCCTGCGCCAGTATGCCAACATCGGACAACAGATATCCGAAGCCGTTGCACACTACGCCGACGATGTGCGCCAGGGCAATTTCCCATCTGAGAAAGAAAGTTACTAAACAAGGCAAAATACAATAACCCAAGTACCCAAAAGGAAAGACAAAGATACATCATGAAGAAGAATTTCACCGAGCGAAATGGTCTGAACCTCCCTGAGGTAGGCCGACAGATGCTGAAGGAATGGGAGGAGGAGGACCTCTTCCACAAAAGCATAGAGGAGAGAGAGGGCTGCCCGCAGTTTGTCTTCTTCGAAGGACCACCATCGGCAAACGGCCACCCAGGCATCCACCACGTGCTGGCACGAAGCCTGAAGGATACTTTCTGCCGTTACCAGACGATGAACGGCAAGCAGGTCTATCGCAAAGCCGGATGGGACACACACGGCTTGCCCGTGGAACTCGGCGTGGAGAAAGAGCTGGGCATCACCAAAGAGGATATAGGCCACAGCATAAGCATCGAGGACTACAACAGGCGTTGCCGGCAGAACGTAATGAAATACACGGGTGAGTGGACCGACCTGAGTGAGCGCATGGGCTACTGGGTGGATATGGAGCATCCCTACATCACCTATGACAACAAGTACATTGAGACGCTGTGGTGGCTGCTTAAGCAACTTTATCAGAAGGATATGCTCTACAAGGGCTACACCATTCAGCCCTACAGCCCGGCAGCAGGCACAGGCCTGTCGAGCCACGAGCTCAACCAGCCCGGATGCTACCGCGACGTGAAGGACACCACGGTGACAGCACAGTTCAAGGTGACTGACCAGGTGCCATTTGACGCTCAGGGACAGACGGTGTATGCGCTGGCATGGACCACCACACCCTGGACATTGCCCTCAAACACCGCACTCTGCGTGGGCCCGAAGATAGAATATGTGGCCGTGAAAGGCCAGAACCCATACAGCAACGAGGAGGCTATCTACATCCTGGCAGAGGCCCGGATGGCTGTCCATTTCCCCGCTGCCAAGAATGAGGACGGCACTGAGACGGCTCCCGAAATCCTGTGGCGCGGTATGGGAACAGACCTGGTGGGTCTGCACTACCAGCAGCTGATGCCTTGGGTGAAGCCCTGCGACCTGGTGGACGACCAGGTGGTGGACCGCACGGCAGAGGCTTTCCGCATCATCCCCGGCGACTATGTGACCACCGAGGACGGTACCGGCATTGTGCACATCGCGCCTACCTTTGGTGCCGATGACGCCAAGGTGGCACGTGATGCAGGCATTCCCAGCCTCTTCGTAATAGACAAGGCAGGCGACACCAGACCCATGGTGGACTTCCAGGGACGTTACTTCGTGCGTGAGAACATGCGTCCCGACTTTGTGGAGAAGTGCGTTTGCGAGGCCTACTGGAAGCATAGCGGCGACTATGTGAAGAACGCTTACGACCCCAAATACAACAAGGACGGCAAGTACGACGAGAAGGCTGCGGCCAAGGACATGGACCTCAACGTGGTGCTGGTCATCGAGATGAAGGAGCAGGGCACGGCCTTCCGCATCGAGAAGCATGTGCACAACTACCCCCACTGCTGGCGCACAGACAAGCCCATCCTGTACTACCCTCTCGACAGTTGGTTTATCCGTGCATCAAAGGCCAGAGAGCGCATGATGGAACTGAACGACACCATCCACTGGAAGCCCGAAAGCACCGGCACAGGTCGCTTCGGCAAATGGCTCGAGAACCTCAACGACTGGAACCTCTCGAGAAGCCGCTATTGGGGCACTCCGCTGCCCATCTGGCGCAACCGTGACACCCGCGAGGAATTGTGCATCGGTTCGCTGGAGGAACTCTACCAGGAGATAGAGAAGAGCGTGGCAGCAGGCATCATGGCATCCAATCCGCTCAAGGACAAAGGTTTTGTACCCGGCGACATGAGCCAGGAGAACTATGACCGCATCGACCTGCACCGCCCCATGGTGGATGACATCGTGCTGGTAGGTGCCAGCGGAAGCAAGTTGACCAGAGAAACCGACCTGATAGACGTGTGGTTCGACAGCGGTGCCATGCCCTATGCACAGGTGCACTACCCCTTCGAACACCGCGAGGCCATCGACCAACACAAGGCTTTCCCTGCCGACTTTATAGCCGAGGGTGTTGACCAGACACGCGGATGGTTCTACACCCTGCATGCTCTGAGCACAATGATATTCGACAGCGTGGCATACCGCACCGTGATAAGCAACGGCCTGGTACTGGATAAGAACGGCATGAAGATGTCCAAGCGTCTGGGCAACGCCGTAGATCCCTTTGGCGCCATAGAGCAATACGGAGCCGACCCTCTGCGCTGGTATATGATTACCAACAGCGCGCCCTGGGACAACCTGAAGTTTGATGTGGAGGGCGTAAAGGAGGTCACACGCACTTTCTTCGGCAAGCTTGCACAGACCTACAGCTTCTTGGCCATGTATGCCAACGTGGATGGATGGCACTTTGAGGAGGATGAGATACCCGTAAATGAGCGTCCCGAGATGGACCGCTGGCTGCTCTCCTGCCTCAACTCACTCATCAAGGACGTGAAGCAATGCTATGAGGACTATGAGCCTACCAAGGCAGGACGCCTCATCCAGGCATTTACCGTAGATCAGGTGAGCAACTGGTTTGTGCGCCTGAGCAAGAAGCGCTTCTGGGGCAATGCCATGAGCACCGACAAGTTGAGCGCCTACCAGACCCTCTACACCTGCCTGGAGACCATCGCCAAACTGATGTCGCCCATCGCCCCATTCTATGCCGACCGTCTGTGGAGAGACCTCACAAGTGCCACCGAGCGCGGCAACAAGGAACAGAAGGAGAGTGTACACCTGTGCGCATTCCCCCAGGCCGATGAAGCTATCATCGATGCCGAGCAGGAGGAGCGCATGAGACTAGCTCAGCAACTGACCTCTATGATACTGAGCTTGCGCAAGAAGGAGCAGATCGTAGTGAAGCAACCGCTGCAGAAGGTGGCTATCCCTGCCACCGATGCGCAGCAGAGAGAGAGGCTCGAAGCAATGAAGCAGCTCATCCTGGACGAAGTGAACGTCAAGGAGATGGAGTTTGTGGAGGCCGAAGGCGTGCTGGTAAAGCAGGTGAAGTGCAACTTCAGAGTCATGGGAAAGAAGTTCGGCGCACTGATGAAGAACGTGAATGCCGCCGTACAGGCCATGACACAGCAGCAGATAAGCCAGCTGGAGCACGACGGCAGCATCCTCCTCACACTGGCCAGCGGCGATACAGCCAACGTAGAACTGGCCGACGTGGAGATCTTCAGCCAAGATATTCCCGGATGGAGTGTGGCCAACGAGGGCACTCTGACCGTTGCACTCGACCTGGAAATCAGCGAGGATTTGCGTCTGGAGGGCGTTGCACGCGAACTGGTACGCAGCATCCAGAGCCTGCGCAAGGAGAGCGGATTCGAGATCACCGACCGCATACACGTCACCATACCCGCATCTGACGACAATGCCCGCTGCCTGGAGCAGTTCAAGCAGTACATCGCACAGCAGGTTCTGGCCGACAGCATCTGCGCCCAGGGCACTGAGCTCAAGGTGAGCAAGGTATAAGCGAAGTACAGCACAAAGGATTGTATTAAGTGAAACAACGCAAACATAAAGCTTATGGAAGAGAAACTGAGATATTCCGATGCGGAGCTCGAGGAGTTCAGAAAGATAATCCAGGACAAACTCCAGGTAGCAAGACATGACTACGATGTTCTGCTTGACCAGTTGAGCAACCGCAACAACAACGGCATAGACGACACTATGCCCACCTACCACGTGCTGGAGGAAGGGAGCGAGACACAGAGTAAGGAGGCCCTGATAAGCATGGCCGCCCGCTCGCAGAAGTTCATCCAAGGCCTGGAGGCAGCCCTTGTACGCATCAACAATAAGACGTACGGCATCTGCCGCGAGACAGGAAAACTCATCCCCAAGGAGCGTCTGCGCGCCGTGCCACACGCTACCCTCTCCATTGAGGCCAAGAATGCCAGGGACAAGAAGCGCCGTTGAACGACGGCAGCACCCTGGTGACACGACCCGTGCACGCGCGCACGCATTATATATATAAGGTATAGCAGACCCAACACAAAGAAGATGACAAGAAAAGGAAAACAGGTCACAGCGGCAACACTGTTGTCTTTGCTCATCCTGATGGCCGACCAGATTATCAAGATTGCAGTGAAGACGCACATGTACATGCACCAGAGCATACACGTGACAGACTGGTTTCAGATACTCTTCACCGAGAACCGAGGCATGGCTTTCGGCGCTGAGATATTTAACAAGTACTTCCTTACCTCGTTTCGCATTGTAGCGGTGGCTGTACTTATCTACGTCATCATGCGCAACATACGCAAGGGGGTGACATGGGGCATGCTGCTCTGTCTGGTGCTGATAACCGCTGGAGCAGCCGGCAATATCATTGATTGCCTGTTCTACGGCATGGTGTTCAACAACCCGCCTGCGCCTGTGGTGGCTGAGTTTGTGCCCTGGGGCACTGGTTACGACGGACTGATGATGGGCCGCGTAGTGGATATGTTCTACTTCCCCTTAGTGGAATGGGACTGGCCAGACTGGCTTCCTGTGGCCGGCGGAAGACACTTCATCTTCTTCAGCCCCATATTCAATCTGGCCGATGCATGCATTTCCTGCGGCGTGATAGCTCTGCTGATATTCTACCGAAGAGTGTTCCAGTCATGAGGAAGGCGTTTGCCCACATACCGCGCACCACGCTTCTGGCCGGCATCATGCTCATGACGCTTGCTTCGTGCAAGCCCAAGAGGCCCGCAGGAGTGCTGTCGCCCAGCCAGATGGAAAACCTGCTGGTGGATTACCACCTGGCCCAGGGAATGGCTGAAGCCGAGAGCAACGGACGAAACACCGACGAGCTACGCTACATCTACATACATGCGGCGCTCAAGAAACACCATATCGACGAAGCAGTCTTCGACTCGTCGATGGTCTATTACAGCGGTAACTCCGAACTCTTTGCGCCCATCTGTGCCAGAGTATGCGCCAGGATAGAGGCCATGGCAGGCGGTATGGGCTCCAGCGAGAGCAGCAGCAGCAGGCAAGGCAAATATGCTCACCTGACCGCACAGGGCGATACGGCCAACGTATGGACGGGTCTGCAGCATGCCACATTGATGCCCGATGTACTGCACAACCTGCTTGTGCTCACATGGCGAGCCGACTCTACAACACGTACCGGTGACTCGTTCATCTGGCATTGCTACACTCAGAAGGTGGCCCAAAGCAACCTTTCAGACGCTTTCGCCCAAATGATATTGCGGTTTGAGAACGACACCGTGGTCAACACCACAGTACACATCTATGGTGACAGGGAGACGGAACTCTACTGGAGGCCCACTGCCCCTCTCGACACAATGAAGCTCAAGTCTGTCACAGCCATGCTCTTCATGTCGCCCCAACAGCCGCCCAGAGGCAACGAGCGCAGCAAGAACACAGCCGAAGCACTCTTGATAAGGGACATCGCCCTGGTGCGCATGCACAAGAAGGTGGAAGAGACCTCCATGGCAGAGGACACCATCAGACAGCATGCCGATACGCTTGCCGTTGAGGACACCATTGTTTCCTCCCAGGAAGCCAAGGCGGAGCAGCCGGACAACGACATGCGCAAGCATAGGCTGTCGCCTGCCGAACTGCGCGAGGCACAGCCTCATGAGTCCACCATAAACGTGAAGAAGGAGCTGCCAGCGCCTACCCACATCTCAAGACGCAACTTGCAACCCGCACGCAGCGTGAAGAAATAAGCAACGTATAAATAAGGAGGGACAAAGCCAATGCACTGCGAAGCCTACCACAGGATGCTGACATCGGACATGCAACACATCGAAGGCCCCATCTCGGTGCGCTGCGACATGCAAGGTAATGTCACAGAGTGGCACAGACTGAAGCAAGAGGAGCCTTTTACTGCATGGAAGGGCGGAACCCTCAGGGTACTCCACACCCTTGAGGAAATGCTTGCTCTGCAGAAAGGATAAAGCATAACAGGACAATAGAACACATTCATAAAAAGGAACAATATGGAAAAGATTATCATCACAGTAGTGGGCAAAGACACCACCGGCATCATTGCACGAGTATGTACATACTTAGCAGAAAGCAAGATAAACATCCTCGACATCAGTCAGACCATCGTTCAGGGCTACTTCAACATGATGATGATAGCCGACACGGCTGCATGCACAAAGGACTTTGCCACAGTGGCCAGCGTGCTGGAGCATGTGGGCCAGGAGCTCGGAGTACAGATCAAGTGCCAGAAGGAAGCCATCTTCGAGAAGATGCACCGCATCTGAGAGAACAGCCAACCACACTTTCCTTTCTAACGAAACACACTAAAAGATGATTAGCATTAACGAGGTTCTCGAAACCAACAAGATGGTGGAAGAGGAGACACTGGATGTCCGCACCATCACCATGGGAATCAACTTGCTGGAGTGCGCCGACAAGGATCTGGACGCATGCTGCCGCAAGATATATGACAAGATAACTACCCTGGCCAAGGACCTGGTTTCCACAGGCGAAGACATCAGCCGCGAGATAGGTATCCCTATCGTCAACAAGCGTGTGTCCATCACACCCATCAGCCTGGTGGGAGGCGCCTGCTGCCACAAGCCAGAGGACTACGTGCGCATAGCACAGACACTGGATGCCGCTGCCAAGCAGGTGGGCGTCAACTTCCTGGGCGGCTACAGCGCTATAGTAAGCAAGGGCATGACACGTTCTGACGAGCTGCTCATCCGCTCCATACCGCAGGCCATGGCCACCACAGAGCGCATCTGCAGTAGCGTAAACGTGGGTAGCACCAAGACCGGAATCAATATGGATGCCGTGAGACTGATGGGTGAAGTGATCCTGGAGACCGCCGAGGCCACCAAGGAGAACGACTCGCTGGGCTGCGGCAAGCTGGTGGTTCTGTGCAACGCACCCGATGACAACCCCTTCATGGCAGGTGCCTTCCACGGAGTGAGCGAGGATGATGCCATCATCAATGTGGGCGTGAGCGGCCCCGGAGTGGTTCACCACGTGCTCAAGGGCATACGCGGCGAGAGCTTCGAGGTACTGTGCGAAACCATCAAGAAGACAGCGTTCAAGATTACACGAGTGGGGCAGTATGTGGCACAAGAGGCGTCACGACGCCTGGGCATCCCCTTTGGCATCATCGACCTGAGCCTTGCTCCCACCCCCGCAATAGGCGACTCTGTGGCCGACATTCTGTGCGAGATAGGACTGGAGCACGCCGGCGCACCCGGCACAACCGCTGCCCTGGCTCTGCTCAACGACCAGGTGAAGAAGGGCGGCGTGATGGCCAGCAGCTATGTGGGCGGTCTGAGCGGTGCCTTTATCCCTGTCAGTGAGGACCAAGGCATGATAGATGCCGTGCAGGCAGGCGCTCTCACGCTGGAGAAACTGGAGGCCATGACCTGTGTATGCTCCGTGGGTCTCGACATGATAGCCATTCCCGGCGACACCCCAGCCACCACCATCAGCGGTATCATTGCCGACGAGGCTGCCATTGGCATGGTCAACCAGAAGACCACAGCCGTGCGCATCATCCCCGTCATCGGCAAGGGTGTGGGCGAGACAGTGGAGTTCGGCGGTCTGCTCGGCTACGCGCCCATCATGCCAGTCAACGGTTTCAGCTGCGCTGCATTCGTCAACCGCACCGGACGCATCCCAGCTCCCATCCATTCCTTCAAGAATTGACGGGAGTGCGAACCTGCATTCAAGCATCGAACCAAAACCAAATAAGACAATGAGAAAAGTACTGACCATCGTCCTCGCAAGCCTTCTGCTGGCAGCCGCACCTGCATGCGCCAAAGGCAAGAAGCGCAGTGGAAACCCCATCTTCCCCGGCATGTATGCCGATCCAGAGGTGGCCGTCATGGGAGGCAAGTACTGGGTATTCCCCACCTACAGCGCTCCTTTCGACGAGCAGCTCTACTTTGACGCATTCTCCAGCACCGACCTGGTGAACTGGACCAAGCATGAAAGGGTGCTCGAACAGAAGAACGTGAACTGGCTTCGCCGCGCGCTATGGGCTCCGGCCATCATTGAGGCGAACAACAAATACTACCTCTTCTTCGGTGCCAACGACGTGCACCAGGGCGAGGTGGGCGGTATCGGCGTAGCCGTAGCCGACAAGCCCGAGGGTCCCTATGTGGATGCCCTGGGCAAGCCACTGATTAACGACATCGTCAATGGCGCACAGCCCATTGACCAGTTCGTGTTCCGCGATGACGACGGGCAGTATTACATGTTCTACGGAGGCTGGAAGCACTGCAACATGTGCCGCCTGAGTTCCGACCTGCTCTCTATCATCCCATGGCCCGACGGGGAGCTGTTCCATGAGGTGACACCCAGTGAGAGCTATGTGGAAGGCCCATTCATGCTGAAGCGCAACGGAAAGTACTACTTCATGTGGAGCGAAGGAGGATGGACAGGACCCGACTATTGTGTGGCTTACGCCGTGTCGGACAGCCCGTTCGGACCCTTTGAGCGCAAGGGCAAGATACTGCAGAAGGACGAGAAGGTGGCACGTGGAGCCGGACACCATTCGGTATTGCAGATTCCCGGCAAGGACGAGTATTACATTGTATATCACCGTCGCCCCATTGACCAGACCGACGGCAACTACCGCGAGACCTGCATAGACCGCCTCGTGTTCCAGCCCGACGGCACCATCGCACCCGTCAAGATGACCTTCGAGGGCGTGGAGGCACGTCCCATCAAGAAGGCTCTGCGCCAGGCCAAGAAGCACTCTGCCAAATAAGTTGGCATTTTCCATCAAATGACACAACGCGCTGCGTTGGCTGTTGCAGTGCGCTGCATCGGCCATCGCAGCGCGCTGCGTTTGGCATTGCACCGCACTGCGTATGACGGCACCACCCAATTGCCCATTCTTCCCATTGGCCTCCTACTGGAATCCTACCCCACCCGCTCATCTCCTCAATGCCGTCACAGAGCACACCGTAGCAGCAGGCATACGAATCCGAAGCACGACTTGGAAGCGCCTGTAGCACCATGAAAACGAGAACCAAGCGCTGAGCCACACCACGTCAAGCACGAAGAAGGCAATCCCCAATCATGCCTTGAAGATAACAGAAGCACCAGGCAAGCGCATGCCAAGCACGGAAAGGGATTCCGCGAAACGGCCCGCACCGGATGGCGAAGCGGAATCTGCAAGAGGGACCACCATTTTCTTTTCCCTCCCGCTCTGCTGTTAGGCAGATAATGCTTACCTTTGTAATGTATGAAATCACCGCTAACCATCTACCGGGCATCAGCAGGCTCGGGCAAGACCTTCACGCTCACGGCCGAATATGTGGCGCTTCTGCTTGCCACCCCATCGGACCATGAGGCCGAACACATCCTGGCAGTAACCTTCACCAACAAGGCTACGGCCGAGATGAAAGACCGCATCCTGTCCTCACTCTACACCCTGGGCAATGACCTGGACGGCGACCAGGGTATGCTCCGCAAGGTGCAGGAATGCCTTGCCGGACAGGGCATCAACCTGGAACCAGGCGAGCTACGCAAGCGTGCCAAGAAAGCGCTCAGCACCATCCTGCACGATTACAGCCACTTCAGAGTGGAGACCATCGACTCCTTCTTCCAGAGTATTCTGCGCACGCTGGCCCATGAGCTGGGACTGGCATCGGGGTTGCGCGTGGAACTCAACAGCAACCAGGTGGTGGCGAGGGCTGTTGACAGCGTCATGGAGCACCTCTCCGAGCGGCCCGACGTGCGCCAGTGGGTGCTCGACTACGTGCGTGAACAAATCGAGAACAGCGACCGCTGGGACATACGCGGCAGCATGAACTCACTGGGGCGGTGCATCTATGAGGAAGAATATCAGAGCCACAAGGAACAGCAGAGAGTGACGAGCGAGGAGGAGCAGAAGCAAGCCATAAGCTTCAAACGCACGCTCAACGCCCTGAGGACCCAGACCGAAGAGAGCATCCGGCAGGAAGCCACCATTCTGCTGGAGCATATCAACGGGCAGGTCGCCGACTTCGACCGCATCAGCTATGGGCGCTCCAGCTTTGAGCCCTTCCTGCTTCAGGCCAGCAAGATGGGCACTGCCGAGGGATGGTCAATAACCTACAAGCTGCCCTCGGCGCGCATCACCGATGCCGCAGACAATCCCGAGAAACTGCTCAAAGCGGCCGACCGCAAGAAGCCCGAACTCATGGCCGAGGCCACTGAGACCGCCGGCATGCTCAGCCTATTCTGCTCCCACTATGCCCAAGCCCTGTATATCCTGGCCAGCATCAAGCTTTCGTTGCACTACCTGCCGCCCTTGCGCCTGCTGGGCACCATCGAGGAAGAGGCCACGGAGATATCTGCCGAGGCCGGACAATTCCTGCTCAGCCGCACCGCCGCGCTGCTGAGCCGCATGGTGGAAGGCAGCGACGCACCCTTCGTACTGGAGCGCGCAGGCGTTCAGTTCCGCCACATAATGATAGATGAGTTCCAAGACACGAGCCGCCTACAGTGGAGCAACTTCCGCAGCTTGCTCCTCGAGAACATAGCCACAGGCGGTCACAGTCTGCTCGTGGGCGATGTCAAGCAGAGCATATACCGCTGGCGCGGAGGTGACTGGGAGATTCTGCACGGAGCACAGCACGACCTGAAGCATCTGGTACCGCAGCAGACCACACTGCGCGACAACTGGCGCAGCCTGCCGCAGGTGATTGACTTCAACAACGCATTCTTCCCCCGTGCCGCATCGATGCTCGACGAACAGGACGAGGAGGCGGACTTTAAGTTGGCAGACATCTACGAGGATGTAAAGCAGAACTGCGCTCATGCCGACGGCGAACAAGGCTTCACCGGCGTTTGCCTCTACAAGCGCCAGGGAAGGAAAAGGCCCGACAACTACGAGGAGAATACGGTGAGAGAGATGGCCGATGCCATTCGCCAACTGAAGTCAAAAGGCGTGCACGAACAGCAGATGGCCATTCTGGTGCGGCGAAACCGCACTGCCTCACAGCTCCTGACGCTCTTCCATCGCCTGGCCCCCGACATCCAGTTGGTCAGCGACGAGGCTTTCCTGCTCCAGGCATCCGTCTCTGTGCAGATGCTGGTAGCGGCTATGCAACTGACCGCAGACGGCATGCAGAAAGCCGACCCCGTAGTGCTTCGATACTTGATGCTGCATTACCAGCAGGACATACTGGGCCTCGACATCCCCCTTCACCAGGTGATGCGCCAGCAGCCAGAGGATGTGTTGCCGCCCGAACTGACCTCCCACCGCGAGCAGATGGTGCGTCTGCCACTGCTCCTGCTCGCCGAACGGCTCTACTATGTGCTGCAACTGGAGCGCATCAAGGGGCAGGATGCCTATGTGCTGGCGTTCATGGACGAGCTGCAGAGCTATCTGCGCGACAATCCTCAGGACATTCATCAGTTTCTGCAAGCGTGGAACGACAACCTCTCCACCCGTCCCATCCCCGGCTGCGAGACCGGTGGCATACGTATCCTCACCATCCACAAGTCCAAGGGATTGGAGTATCACACCGTCTTCCTGCCCTTTATGGACTGGAACCTGGGCATTGACCCCCTGCTCGACAGCCTGCTCTGGTGCAATGCCGCACAGCCCCCCTTCGACCAGATGGGCACGCTCCCCATACGACTCTCTACGCAAATGGAGAACAGCGTATTCTCCTCCGACTACCGGCGCGAGATGCTTCAGCGGCGCGTGGATACGCTCAACATGATATACGTGGCATTTACCCGTGCCCGATGCAACCTGATGATATGGGGCATGACCACCGCCAACGACAAGCTGGCATGCGTGGGCGACCTCATCTTCAATGCGCTGGAAATGGTGGAGGAAGATGACATCCTGCGCTTCCGGCAAGGCTCGCTCTGCGGTGCCGGCGAAGAGAAAAAGCCACGGAGCAAGGAGGATGACGAGCGCGAGAGGCGTGCCAAGCGTATGAATATGCCTTGCGATGAAACGAACGCCGTGGATATCTGCATGAGCACACGGCCTCCCACGATGCAGTTCATGCAGAGCGAGCAGGCACGGCTCTTCATGCACACTCTGGGCGAGGACACCGCCGGGGAACTGCAAACCGACTCCTACATCGAGACCGGCAAGCTCATGCACTATGCGCTAAGCCAGATTAAGTGCACCCACGATGCGCCTGCCGTGCTCGACCACATGGAAGAGGAGGGACTGGCAGAGCAGTCCGAGGCATGGAAGAAAGCACGCCGCTGCATCGAACGTGGCCTTGCCAACCCCACCGTAGCCCAATGGTTTGCCCCCGGCAAGCGCTTCCTGCGCGAATGCGGCATCATCACGCGCGACCCCGCAACGGGGCAGGCCAAGGTGAGAAGGCCCGACCGCGTGATTTTGGAGCCTGGTCTCATCACAGTGGTTGACTATAAGTTCGGCAAGAGGAAGAGGGATTACGAAGACCAGGTACGCGACTACATGAAACTCGTAGGCGAGATGTATCCCGGCACGAAGGTCGAAGGCTGGCTCTGGTACGTGTACAGCGGCCAGACCGACAGAGTTCTCCCCGAATAAACACACTAAGATACAGGACACACATGAATACATTTCTGAGCGCAGTGGCACGCGACCTCACAGCCCGGTTCGGCAGCAACCTGCACGACGTGACAGTCGTGTTCCCTGGCAAGCGGGCAAGCCTGTTTCTCACCCAGGAGCTGGTGGGGACGGGCAAGTCTCCGCTGTGGGAACCCGAATACACCAGCATGGACAACTTGTTCCAGACTTTTACGCCACTCACGCAAGCCGACCCCATCGAGAGCATATGCACACTGCTGAGACTGATGCAGCAGATTATCCCCGAAGAGGATACGCAGTCCCTGGACCAGTTGTGGGGCTGGGGCGAAGTGATACTATCGGACTTCGACGACATAGACAAGCACATGGCCGATGCCCAACTGGTGCTTGCCAACGTGTATGACCAGCATTGCCTGGACAACATCGACTATCTGACGGATGAGCAGGAGGAGGCTCTGAAGCGCTTCTTCAGCAACTTCTCGGTGGAAGGCAACACGGCCATCAAAGAGCGCTTCCTGCATATCTGGAGCCACATGTACCCGCTCTACCAGGCACTCAGCCGCACTCTGGAGGCACGAGGAACACTCTACCCCGGTGCGCTCTACCGCCGTGTGGCAAGCGACCTGAAACACCGGCCCGACCTGCTCGACGGGTATCTCAAGGAACGCAAGGCTGTTGCCTTTGTAGGGTTCAATGTGCTCAATGACGTGGAGCAAGCCCTCATGATGGAAATCAAACGCAGCGGGAAGGGCCTCTTCTATTGGGACTACGACTCCTTCTACGTGGATAACAAGGACAATGAGGCAGGCATCTTCGTGCGGGAGAACCTGCTCCACTTCCCCTGTGCACTGGGCAAGGAGGAATATGACAACATGCGACACCTGCACGATGTAACGTTCATCTCCTGCACCACCGACAACGCTGCGGCACGCTTCGCACAGCAGTGGCTCAGCCAGCCACAGGACGTGGTGCCCAACCGCAATGCGGTGGTCTTGTGCAACGAATCGCTCTTGCACCCCGTGCTCCATGCGCTTCCCCCATCGGTGGGAGAGGTGAACGTGACCATGGGATTTCCGCTGGCCGACACACCGGTATATAGTCTGCTCATGGCTCTGGCCAGCCTGCAGACCGACGGCTACGACATGCAGAAGGGCACGTTCCGCTATCCCTTCCTGCAGGCTGTGCGCCGTCATGCCTATGCTCCCATGCTGGGCGATGAGGCGGAATGGGCCGGCCAATGGCAAGGAGCCGACTCCCCCACCCTGCTCACATGGCTTGACAAGATGATCCAGCGCGTGGGCACCTGCTTCGCAGGACGCCCTGCCCCCAGTGCCTACGACATGCTGTATATGGAGGCAATATTCCAGACCCACCGCATCATGCAGCAATTCATCCGCCTGACACAGCTCCCCCAGGATGCGCTCGACGTGCTGCCAGGCACCATGCGCCGGCTTCTGCACAGCATGTTACTCTCTACCAGCATCCCCTTCCACGGCGAGCCAGCCCTGGGTCTGCAGGTCATGGGAGTGCTCGAAACACGCTGCCTCGACTTCTCCCACCTGCTTATGCTGTCGGTCGAAGAGGGCATGCTGCCTCGTGCCACGCAGGCAGACACGATGATTCCAGCCGACATACGCGAGGCTTTCGGCCTCACGACTCCGCGCCATCGCAACGCTGTGTATGCCTACTATTTCTACCGCCTCATACAACGCACCCAGCATCTCACCTGTGTCTATAACGAGAACAGCACCGGCAATACGCGCCACGAGATATCGCGCTTCCTGCGTCAGATGCAGGCCGAGACCGATATCCCCATACGCTCAAGATGGTTGCGCAGCACACCACAGGTGGATGAGGCAAGCGCCCTATGCGTGCAGAAGGACGAGGCCATCATGCAGGAGATGAGGGAGAAATACGATCAGTCGCTGCCAGAAGGCAGGCATGTGATGCTGAGTCCATCGGCTATCAACATCTACATGGCGTGCCCCCTAAAGTTCTACTTCCAGCATGTGGTGGGCATACAGCCCGAGCGCGACCCCGAGGAAGGGCTGCAACCGGCCGACATAGGCGACATCTTCCACGACACAGCACAGGTTCTGTACGAGCAGTTGATGCAGCGCACAGGCAGCCGCACGCTGGGTGCCAATGTGCTCAATGAGGTTCTGCGGCAGATGGAAAGCCGCGTGGAACCGCTGCTCGACATCGTGTTCGACGTGCATGTGTTCCATCCCTTCGATGACAAATGGCACATGGGCGACCGCATCAGAGAGATGACCGAGCGCGGAGAACGCCCTCAGAATGAATACACAGGCGAACTCATCATCTACCGCAGCGTCATCATGCAGTATCTGAAGAACCTTCTTCGCTATGACGCACAGCACGCCCCGCTGCACATCATCGACACAGAGGTGGAGCGTAAGTTCACCATGGACATCCACCCAGAGGGTGCACCGCCCCTGGTCATCAAGACGGGTGGACGCATCGACCGCCTTGACGAAGTGGAGGGATGCGTGAGAGTGGTAGATTACAAGACGGGCAACCATGTGCCCGAAGTGCGCAGCATGGAACAGGTGACCGGCCTGAGCGATGCCCACGAGGGCTATTATCTGCAAACCTTCCTCTATGCCTATGCACAGAAACAGCACTGCAAACCGGACACCAAGGTGAAGCCCGTGCTCTTCTACCCCGGCAAGGCCAGCAGAGAGACCTACAGCCCGGCACTCTACATAGGCAAGCAGGAGGTGGAGAGCCTTGATGGAGAGGTGGCCGAAGAGTTCATACAGGGACTGAGGGAGCGCATCGCTGAAATCTTCTCACCCGCCCTTCCCTTCACCCAATGCAGCGACCAGCGCACCTGCGACCACTGTGACTTCCGCCTGATATGCCTGGGCAGGAACTGAAGAAACGAAGCACCACCTCAAGGTCATAACCAAGACCGAGGTGGCGCTTCCTTATTATATTATAGTTGAATGTCTATAGGCGCGGGCACTTATGCGACTGGCACATCGCCCACACACGCTTCCCACATATACCGTTCTACTCTGGAAAAGGTCAGGAAAGCGATTCCCGTCTGCTTATAAAGCGCCTGAAAAACTCCGAGCGGCGCGACAGCAGGCGCACGCTATAGACCAGCGACACCACGAAGAGGCAGGCACCCACACCATAGCGCACCCACAGGTTGCCCTGCAGACAGCACAGCACAGCCGCCGACAGGCATACTGTCTGCACCGCACACAGCCGCCAGGTAGGTCCGGTCACGCGGCAGCCATACAGCTTGCCATACACCAGAAGCACGCACACAAGGTCGTAGAGCGCCCACAGCGACAGCGCCACGCCGGCCCCCGTAAGCCCCCAATGACCATACAGCCACCAGAACAGGAAGCCCATGACAAGGTTGCTCGCAATCTCCATGAGCAGGAAGACCAGCGAATCGCCCTTGGCCAACGAGGAATAAGAGACGGGCAGCATGATGGCACGCAGGAATGTGTAGAAGGTGGCACATACCGTCATCTCCTCGGCCACAAGGAACTCATTGGTAAAGAGAAGCCGTATAATCCACGGCATCAGCACGATGAAGGGGATGAGAAAAGGCGTGATGATGAGCACGCACACGTCAATCTGCTGATTGATGGTGCTGTTGAAGCGCTCCAGATTGCCGTTTGCCGATGACAAACGAGGGTAATAGTCGGCCTCGAGCGCCATGAACACCATGCCAGCATAGCCCACCATCAATGCATAGCCCATGCGGTAATAGCCCACATCGGCCTGGGTGCCACTCATCATGATGAGGGCCGGGATGGCCATGCCAAGCAGTGCCGTGGTGAAGCCTGCCAGCACATAAGGGATTCCCTTGGTCACCATGGGCAACCCTTCACGCAGCACCTTCAGGTCGAAGAGCCGCACGCGATAAGGGGCGATGCGCAATGAGAACCAGAAATGACTGATGAGCGATGCCAGACCACTACAGATGAGTCCCACCACCACACCGCGTAGGCCCATCAGGTAATAGAAGGGCACAGTGAGCAGCAGCGTGGCAAGTGCAATGACGCTCTCCACCACCGCCACCTGGCGCACGTGCCGCAGTCCCTTGAGCACCGCGCATTCGCCCTCGGCCACAAGGAAGCACACCGCCACGGGTATCATGGTCATCACCTGGGGCCAGTGGCCCAACTCCTGGTCGAAAAGGATATAGCTCACCACAGGCGAGAGCAGCGAACAAAGCACCACAGCTATGATGGCCGTGAGCAGCACCCACGTGCGCACCACCATGACAAAGTGCCGGATGCGCCCTTCATCGCCCTGCTCCAGCAGTTCGCTCGACTGGCGCGTGGCATTGAGCGGAACGCCCAGATTGCTGCTGCTCACCACAAACTCCACGATAGAGTTGTAGATGGCAATCAGCCCCACGCCGTTTCCGCCCAAGAAGGCCGCTGTGAGCTTGTTGCGCACCATCGATGCAAGCATCTTGAGCACCTGTACGCCGCCAAAGACGCCGGTGTATTTGAGCACGTGGTCGTATGACTTCTCGCCGCCAGGCTCATTGGACTCTGCCTTCCGGGCATGAGCCTTTCCGCAGGCACACGCCTGCTCGTTCATATCTATTGTAGCCAAAGAATCGTCGTATATGCTTGTTTTCTCATGCAAATATAAGGCAAAGAATCCATCCACACAAGTCTGCAACAGGCTTCTGTGGCATAAATCACCTATTGTAATTAGTTGGCCCGGCGTCCTCTGCCCACTCACACTACATTGGTAGGCATTTCTCCTTGGCCTGCACAGGAAAATGGGACAATCTGTACAGAGCAGACTGGCATCCAGCGCATGAATATGGGACGAATGGAACAATGTGGCAGCAGAATTGTGCACAGCGGATGAAAGTTGGGGCCAAGTGCGTTGGTCACCCTGCAGAAAAGCGGTAATTTTACAAACACAAACCATCACTCTACCCCATCATGGAGCAACCCAAACAGGACAGAGCGCTGCGCATGCTGGCGCTCATGCTGCAGCGCACGCGACGCTACTCGGCAAGCCAGTTGGCCGAACAGCTGGGCATCGACAGGCGCACCGTATATCGCTACATCAACACCTTCAACGAGGCGGGCTACGTGGTGCTCACCGACCACCATCACGTGAGGCTTGCCACAGGAACGGCCATCCATAAACAGCTCTCCGATCTGCTCTTCTTCAACCAGGAAGAGGCGATGACTCTGTACAATGCCATCGAAAGCATAGAGTCCGATACGCGCTTGAGGGAGGAACTCAAGGCGAAGCTCGCCACCATCTACGGCACCAGCCTGGTGTCGGAGAAACTGATACGCATGGAGAAGAACCGCAACACGAAGCATCTGATGGAGTGCATCGAACTACGGCGGAGGGCGGTGCTGAAGGGCTACTCATCGCCAAGCAGCAACACGCAGCGCGACCGACTGGTGGAACCATTCGCATTGAGCGAGGACAAGAAGTACGTGTGGGCATTCGAGATAGAGACTGCCATGTGCAAGGTATTCCGCATCAGCCGCATACAGAGCGTGGAGATGCAGGAGCAGGTATGGCTCTGCAGCCGTCTGCACAGGCAGGGACACATGGATGCCTTCCGCACTGTGAGCATGGACGGGAGCACTCTGCCGGCGCGCATAAGGATGAAGAGGCGGGCCTACAACCTGCTCATGGAGGAGTTCCCGCTGTGTGAACAGGACGTTTCATCCGTGAGCGGACAGGAGGAATGGGTGCTGGATACCCAGGTGAGCAACTATAAGAGCATCACGCGATTTATCGTGGGTCTGGCCGACCAAATCGTCATAGAGACTCCACAACTGCGCCGCTACGTGTCCGACTACGTGCAGCAATGGCTTGCGCGGCTGTGAGAACTGGCCTGCCCGATATTGCGGGATGACAAGCTCACTGCGCTGCGATGACAAATGCAGCGCGCTGCGATGGCCGATGCAGCGCGCTGCGTTGGGCAATGCACTGCGCTGCGATAATCGGCGGAGAACACTGCCATGTGGCAAGGAGCAGCGAAAGGCGTTCTGCCCACCCGTCTTCCGTCTGCGAAAGTTGCCTGTCATCCGCTTGCAGGATGCTGCCGGCTTAGCCGCTTTCATCCTTTCGGGGGCTTTTCCAAGCGCAGCAGAAACCTATGGGAGAGACTTTTCTTCTTCTACCCCAAAACAGTACCCGCAGAATCAGGCTTCCCTCCTTTCCTGGCTCCAACAGTCCCAGGGAACCATTGAACGAAGTCACCACAAGAAGTGAAGCTGCCCAAGCCATCCTTCACAGGATGCTGAAGGAGGTGTGGCACGGCATCACCCTTCCCTTCGTAAAACGAAATAGAGGCAGGAAACCGCCCCTCGTGGGAACTGGCATCCTGCCTCTAATAAAAACAAAGCCCCCTCGGCCCGCAGGCGGAGAGAACTCATAGTTGTTGTTTAGTTCAAAGTGATGGTCATAGACTTGTCCTCCTCGGTCACAGTCACCTTGTCCTCGCGGAGCAACCAACCCAGTGCCAGGCAGAGATCCTTGTCTGTCTTGATCTTTGCAGCCTTCTTCAGGTCCTTGGAAGTCATTGTACCATTCTCGTTCAAGGCTGTCCATACGGCACCAGCCAAAGTTCCAACTTTCTCGTTCATTCTGATTCTTTCTAAGGTGTAACTAACAATCTTCTCTATTTCAACTGCAAAGGTAGCCCGATTATCCCACATGGGCAAGCATTTGTACGAATTATTTGCAACCAACCCATGGGAATGCACCTGAGGAAGAGGCATTATTGGAAACGAGAGGCATAATATGCCCAATAGGTGTGCGAATAGTCGGCCAGGCTGTCGATGGCTGCCTGGTTGCCCTCCAGAGAGGCATCGTACAGGCGGCAGAAGCGGTCGAAGGACCGCTGCATCAACGAATCGGAATACGGGAAGAGGGTGTGCTCCACGCTCTTTACCGCCTTTCCTGCCGTGGATGTCGAGATAGGCTTGGGGGAAGATGTCCTCTGGCTGCCCATCCCCCAGAGGTTACGAATGAGGACAAGAGCCTCACGGTAATGCTTGGGAAGCGAGGTGGAAAGGGAGTCGGTGTGCTGAACCAGCACTTGGGCAAAACTGTGCATCTCACCACAAAGCAGATGGGAGCAGAGCAGATAATCAAGTGCGAGGGGACGCGCAATGCTGTCGAGCGCCACCACCTGGGCAAGAACATGCTGCTCGGAGAACTTCTCCGACGAACGCGGAACAGCCTGCATGCCTTGATAAAGGACAGGCAGAGCGTTATAGACAAACTCTGAATCGGACTGGGCAGGCATGAGGGTGCTCACTCCTGCGGGCACAGGGAACTCAAAAAGGCGGTCGCCCAGCGCACCGTCAAGGGCAAGCCCAGCCGCACGCAGAGAATAGAGCCTGTAGGTGATGTCGGCTGTATCGTGGCAGCAATACGCCACATCGGCATACTTACCCTCGTGCACGAACCGACCCATGCGCAACTCACGGTGTCCGACCTCGGAACTGTAGCCCAGCACACCGGTCATGAAGAGCAGGAGCGAGAGCACCAGGAGGTTGGACGAGAGGTATGAGGAAAACGCAGAACGCTCGCCCGTGGCATCGGGATGCATGCAGCACAATATGGTGCATAGCACAAAGACAACAAGCGCAACTGCCATAGCCACCCAAGGGGTCCCCGATGAATAGTCGGGCAGTTCGGGCAAGCGAACGGATGTGATGGCTGTAAGCAGGAATGCAGAGGGGAACCAAGCCAACGCGGCAAAGCGCAAAGGCCAGCGGATGATGCGGTGGACAAACAGCCCCAAGAGTACCAGGAGCAGCGTGATAAGCGATGCTCCGATGAGAGGCTGGTAGGTGGTCTCACCATGAGAGAAGTGATACTGGAACTGAGCAAGATAGTCGGCCTGGAAAAGATAAAGGTAGCAGAAACAGAAGCATGCAAATACGAGACTGCACACAAAGGGTACCAGACTTGCTATCTGGCGGGTATGGGGACTGCTGTACTTTACCATCCTGTCGAACTCTATGGCGAGTGGCCTTATACCTTATTATATTATATGTATCGTTGATATGCCGAAGCCGATGAACCGTACCGGCATGAGAGACGTCTTCCTGCAGGACTTCCAAGGTACCAGAGCAAGTGTCTTCACACCGGCAAACAGCCTGGCTGGTAATATCAGAGCCATTTCCGCGTATCCCAAAAGAACACTTAGGCCGTAACCCATGCGCGAATGGCTGCCCCGAAGAACAACCTCTGGCGTACGACGAAACTCTCTGCTGTTTCCCAGACAACCGCCTTGTCCAAGGTTCTCAAGCGTTTGGCATATGCCGTCAAGAAGACGAAGGAAAACGCTCCACACTTCTGCTTCCCGCCGGGAAGCGACTTTGCACATCGCTCCAAAGCGGGTAGTGCCTGCAGTACAGATGACTGCAGGCACTCCGTTTATTCCTTTATCTTGTGCAGCACACAGGCCGTACGGGCAGGCAGATACAGGCTGAGCCAACCCTTGTCCTGAGGTGCATAGAGGGGGTCAAAGTTGGTGTAATGCATCACAGAGTCGTCATTGAAGCCATTGCCACCGAACTCTACGCTGTCAGAATTGAGCACATACTCATACGCACCCTGCTCCACAAGGAAGCCGTAGCCCGTATAGGAGCGTGTGGGACTGAAGTTGAAGAAGAAGAACAGGTCGCCGCGCTGGAAGGCAAGCACCTGATCGGCATCGTTGGCATTGATTTCCGTGACGGGCAACTTAGATATGTGCTTCAACTTGCGCATCAGATGTATCATGCTGGCATCGAAGTCGGCCAGGTAGTGGTAGCACAGTTCCTTGTTATCTACAAGGTTCCACTGGCGACGTGCATACTTGTGGCTCCAGCCGTTACCCTCGCGTGGGAAGTCGATCCATTCGGGGTGTCCGAACTCATTGCCCATGAAGTTGAGATAGCCGCCATTGGCTGTACCGGCCGTCAGGAGGCGTATCATCTTGTGAAGAGCGATACCGCGCTCCACCACGTAGTTCTGGTCGCCCTTCTTGAAATGCCAGTACATGTCGGCATCCACCAGGCGGAAGATGATGGTCTTGTCGCCCACCAGAGCCTGGTCATGGCTCTCGGCATAGGAGATGGTCTTCTCATCCTTGCGTCTGTTAGTGAGCTCCCAGAAGAGGGATGTAGGCTTCCAGTCCTCGTCGCGCTTCTCCTTGATGGTCTTGATCCAGTAGTCGGGGATGTTCATGGCGAGTCTGTAGTCGAAGCCATAGCCGCCATCGCGGATAGGTGCAGAGAGTCCGGGCATGCCGCTCACGTCCTCGGCAATGGTGATGGCATTCTTGTTGACCTGATGTATGAGGTCGTTGGCCAGAGTGAGATATACGATAGCCTCGTCATCCTCATGACCATTGTAGTAGTCGCCATAGCAGGTGAAATTCTCGCCCAAGCCGTGACTGTAGTAAAGCATAGAGGTGACGCCATCGAAACGGAAACCGTCAAAATGGAACTCGTCGAGCCAATACTTGCAGTTGGAAAGCAGGAAGTGCACCACCTGGTCCTTGCCGTAGTCAAAGCAGAGGCTGTCCCATGCGGGATGCTCACGCCTGTCTCCCTGGCAGAAATACTGGCAAGGGTCGCCGGCAAAGTTGCCCAACCCCTCGTTCTCATTCTTCACGGCATGGCTGTGTACGATGTCCATGATCACGGCAATGCCCATAGAGTGAGCCTTGTCGATGAGTGACTTCAGTTCCTCAGGCGTGCCGAAACGGCTGCTGGGAGCGAAGAAACTGCTCACATGATAGCCGAAACTGCCATAGTAAGGGTGCTCCTGCACTGCCATAATCTGTATGCAGTTGTAACCCTGATGAGCTACGCGAGGCAATACATTGTCGCGGAACTCGACATAGCTGCCCACCTTCTCCTCGTCCTGGGCCATTCCGATGTGGCACTCATAGATGAGCAGGGGATCAGTGGCAGGCTTGAACTTGGTCTCCTTCCACTCATAAGGCTGCTCGGGAGCCCATGCCTGGGCGCTGAATATCTTGGTCTCGGGATCCTGCACCACGCGATTGATCCACGCAGGAATGCGCTCTCCCTGTCCACCGTCCCAATGCACGTTCAGCTTGAAGAGGCTGCCGTGCTTGAAGGACTTGTCCTTAATCTTAATTTCCCAGTTTCCTGTCTTGCCCACACGCTTCATGGCAAACTTGGCGCTCTCCTTCCATCCGTTGAAGTCACCCACTACGTAGATGTCGGTAGCGTTGGGAGCCCATTCGCGCAATACCCAACTGCCGTCGTCCTGGCGGTGCAGTCCGAAATAGAGATAGCCGTCGGCAAACTCTGAGAGATTGCCGCTTGGACCTGCGAGATGCAGCTTGCGGGCAAGCATATGCTGGTATCTGCCGTTGATGGCATCGGCATACTCAGCCAGGTAGGGGTCGTTCTTGATCAATTTCAGAACGGTCACCTTGGCTGGTGCTTTCTTCTTCTCGGCAACCTTCTTTGAGGTTCCCGCAGTCTTCTTGGCGGGTGTTGTGGCCTTCGTACTAGGCATGGTTATTGGGTATTTGATATTTGACTTTGAATACTGCCTTCTTGAGCAGATTATCTATTATCGCTGGTGCATGTCCCTCACCGGGCAGATACAGAACGAACTGCCCTGGACATACATTAAAATATGCTTGTGGAGAATTGGAGAGAAAGGATATATCCGCCTCCTGGTCGTAGGCTGCAGACAGCACCTGCTCCTCTGTCAGAGGGGCAAATCCGTGCTCCTCAGGACCGTCAATGGGAATCTGGATATCCATCATATCGCGATGGACCTCCAGGGGAGCCTGCTCACGTGTACGCGGCAGGCATGTCTGTACATTGACCCACACCTCTGTGCCGGCCACCTCATGCTTGCCATCGGCAAGAGTCTCCAGGGGATGGGACAGAAGATAACTGACCACAGTCTGTAACGATGGGCACAAACCTATGTACTTATGCAGATTGTCAAGTGTATCTATAACCATTTCCGTCCCTTTCTTTATAGTAATGTGAAGCTACTCCTTCGCTATTTCAGACACCGACTGGACAAGCCCATGAACGTATGTGACCTTTCTGATGAGATTGCCATTGCGGTCCTTTTCCGTGAACTCACCGTCCTTCTGGCCTTCGCGGAAAGTGCCTTCATAACGGATGCCGTCGGAATCTTCCAGAATGCCAGGCCCGTCCTTGAGCCCAGCCTTGAAGGTGCCTTTGAACTTCACTCCGTCGGCCTGACGCATGATACCGGCTCCGTCCATACGGCCATCCTTCCACTCGCCGTCATACACATCGCCATTGGCCCAGGTGTATTTGCCCCGGCCATTCTGCTGGTCGTTCTTCCACTGGCCTTCATACACGGCACCGCCCTTCCAGGTGAATGTTCCCATGCCGCTCTGTTCGCCATCCTCGAAGTGCCCCACGTAGCGGTCTCCGTTGGGGAAGGTGAATATACCTTCACCCGTACGCTTGCCGTTCTGGTACTGTCCCTCGTAGCGGCAGCCGTCATGGAATGTATAGATGCCATGACCATGCTGCTGGTCGGCCTTGAAAGTTCCCTTGTAAGTATCGCCGGAAGCATAGGTATAAGTACCCTGACCGTCCATCATGTTATTCTTCCACTCGCCGTCATAGCGGTTGCCATTGTTCCAGTCAAACACTCCACGGCCGTCTCTCTTGTCAGCCTTCCAAGTGCCTTTATACGAGGCGCCGTTTGCATAGGTATATACACCCTCGCCCGAGCGCAGATCCTGCTCCCAGTTGCCCACGTAGATATCGCCATTGAAGTAGTACATAGTGCCTTGGCCCTGCTGGTAATCCCTGAACCAAAGCCCCTCATAACGGTTGTTGTTGGCAAAGTAGAACGTGCCTCTTCCGTGCTGCTGGTTCTGGAACCATTCGCCCTCATACTTCTCCCCGTCGGAGAAGAGATAGACACCCTGGCCCTGACGCTTGCCTTTCACATATTCGCCAGTGTGTGTGTCACCATTGGGAAACGTGGTGGTTCCATGTCCATAAGGCTTACCCTTGATAAGCTCACCCTGATATTCGCCTCCGTCAGAAAAGGTGTAGTTTCCGATCTTTATCTGCTGACCAGCCGCAGATAACGGCAGGGCAAGCAGAAGGAGAAGTATAATTTTGTGGTTGAATATCATTCTGTTGCTCATTTGGATGCAAAAGTACGACAAATGCGGGGAGTGACAAAATTATCGCACACCTTTATTGCTTTGCAGGTACATCTCCGCACGTTCGAGGTCGGACGGCGTATCTATGCCCACCGTTTCTACGTCGGTAAGGGCAACCTTGATGATATACCCGTTCTCGAGCCAGCGCAACTGCTCCAACGACTCGGCTTTCTCGAGCACACCAGGAGGCAATTGGGAGATTTCGCGGAGCACTTCGCGGCGGTAAGCATACAGGCCGATGTGCTTGTAGAAGGTGTGTGAAGCAAGCCAGTCCTGCTGTTCCACACCCCGAAGATAAGGCACCACGCTTCTGCTGAAATAGAGAGCATGCATATGGCTATCTACCACCACCTTGGGCGAATTGGGGTTGGCCAGAGTCTCAAAAGTGTCCTGCAGAGAGAAGGGCTTCACCAGAGTGGCTATCTGAGTGCTCTCATCCAGGAAACAGTCCTTCACGCCATCGAGCTGGGACTTCTGTACGAAGGGTTCGTCACCCTGTATGTTCACCACCACATCAGCGTCTGTCCCTATACGCTCACAGGCCTGCCAGCAGCGGTCAGTACCACTGCGCAGGGTGGTGTCGGTCATCACGGCCTTGCCTCCAAAAGCCTCCACTGCCGAGAAGATGCGCTCATCGTCGGTGCAGACATACACTTCATCAAAAGCCAGGCAAGCCTGCTCATATACACGCTGTACTACCGGTTTGCCACCGAGCACGGCAAGGGGCTTGCCGGGAAAGCGCGTACTGGCATAACGCGCTGGTATAAGTGCCAAGAATTTCATTGCTTCTTTGTATTTTCAATTATTGTTGTTTAGTTGGCCAACTCGTCGAGAACAGCAGGTTCACCGCTCTGCACTTCCTCTTCCGAACCGTCATCCTGCCCGCAGGGGTCAAATCCTTCGGGTATGTCAAAGTCCTCGTTCTGCGTGTAGCCCAGGCTGCTGTCGGCATAGACCTTCTTCAGAAAATAGGCCGCAATGGGCAGAGCGGCATTTGCTCCCTGGCCGATAGCCATGCTTGAGAAGTGTATATCACGCTCCTCACCGCCCACCCAGGCGCCGAAACTCAGGCTGGGAGTGTAGCCCACGAACCATCCGTCGGAGTTGTCATTCGTTGTTCCCGTCTTTCCTGCCATAGGAGCCGTGAGATTGTAGCGGAACCGCATGCGTCGGCCAGTGCCGCTGTCTATCACACCTCGCATGAGTGTAACCATCTTGCACGCAGCCTGCTCGGATATCACTTCACGTACTCTGGGCTGGAACTCCGCCACTACATCGCCATTGCTGTCCTCTATGCGAGTCACATAAAGCGGGCAACGACGCACTCCCTTGCGGGCAAAAGCCGTATAGGCTCCCACCATCTCGGCCACAGAAATGTCACACGGACCCAAGCAAAGGGCGAGCGAAGGATGGATATCCCTGTTCTCCACGCCAAACTCATGTATCAGGCGAACCAGCGCAGCGGGCGACAACTGGTTCATCAGCCAGGCCGAAATCCAGTTGTTACTCTGTGCCAAACCCCATTTAAGCGTCACCATCTCGCCATAACGTGCTTTGCTGCCGTTGCGGGGAGTCCATTCACGGCCCGCCACATGATAGGTCGTTTGCACATTGGGCGCCTCATCACAAGGGCTCCAACCGTTTTCCATGGCCAGAGCATAGAGGTACGGCTTGATGGTTGAGCCTACCTGACGGCGGCCCTGCGTGCACATATCATACTGGAAATACGAGTAGTCAACGCCACCCACGTAGGCTTTCACGGCTCCTGTCTCGTTGTCCATGCACATGAAACCGGCTCGCAGGAAGGACTTATAGTACTTGATGCTATCCAAGGGAGTCATCACCGTATCCTTGTCACCATGCCCGGTATAGACGATCATCTCGGTAGGTGTACTGAAGGACTTTTCTATCTCTTCGTCCGAGAAGCCGGCGGCCTTCATCTGGATGTACCTTGCGCTCTGTCGCTTGGCCCGCTGCAGGTCGGCTTTCACCTGGGCTGCAGAGAGTGAGGATGCATATGGAGCGTTGCGGTTACTGCGCAACTCGCGGTTGAACGCCTGCTGCAGTTCGCCCGCCACATGCCCTACCACCGACTGCTCGGCATATTCCTGCATGCGGCTGTCGATGGTGGTATAGATTTTCAGTCCGTCGGCATACACATTGTAATGCTTTCCTTCGCGGTTGGTATTCTTGTTGCACCAGCCATACAGCGGGTCGGTCTCCCAAGCCAAAGAGTCTTCATAGAAATTCTGCCCCTGCCAACTGGCATAATCACTGCGCTGTGGCTTCTTGGCCATAAGTACGCGGCGAAGCATCTCACGCAGATAGGCTGCACTTCCCTCCTTGTGATCTACGCGATGGAATTTCAGCGTGAGCGGCTCCTGACTGAGCTTCTCTGCCTCGGCCTGCGTCAAGTACCCGGCTTTCTCCATCTGTGAGAGCACGATGTTGCGCCTGCTTGTGCTCCTCTCGGGGAAGCGTACGGGATTATAGTAACTGGGATTCTTGCACATGCCCACCAGAGTGGCACACTCCACCACACTCAGATCCTTGGGTTCCTTGCCGAAGTAAGTCTTGGCAGCCGTCTTGATGCCCACCGCATTGTGAAGGAAATCGAAGTAGTTGAGATACATGCTCACAATCTCTTCCTTGGTATAGAAACGCTCCAGCTTGACGGCTATCACCCACTCGATAGGCTTCTGCAGGAGTCGTTCATGCACGCTCTCCGCCTTCTCGGAATAGAGTTGCTTGGCCAACTGCTGCGTAATGGTACTGCCGCCTCCAGCGCTCTTGCGACGCAGGATACCACGCTTGACGATGGCACGCAACAGGGCACGGAAATCCACCCCACTGTGCTCGTAGAAACGAACATCCTCGGTGGCCACCAGCGCCTCAACTATTGCGGGCGGGAGGTCATCGTAGCCCACAAAGATGCGGTTTGCCTTACTGTAGCTCCATGTACCCAGCAGCTTGCCATCGGCAGAGAATACTTGTGAGGCAAACTTGTTCACTGGGTTCTGCAACTGTTCGATGTTCGGCATGTAGCCTATATAGCCGTTGAAGATGCTGTAGAATATTCCACCCAGGCTGACAAGCCCGAGGAAGAAGAGCACCCACACGGTAACGAAAAACGTCTTACGCATATTATTACCTATATTATATAGGATGTAAAGCCATCCTTTGGGCAAAGGTACGAACTTTTGTCTCAGTAGAGAAATACAGGGGATAGTTTTTACCGTTCCAGGAACAATCGCACTATTGCACATGGAATACGCTTCAACCCAAATCGGTCATTAAGATTTCTCTGTGTCGTACGGCAAAGAGAAATCCTTTAA
>OOBO01000011.1_pt1 | contig 148277 bp, 102 predicted proteins | sample 1671031 | NCBI WGS metagenome assembly OOBO01 (sample SAMN06348115, study PRJEB24527) | human gut metagenome | biome: human gut; feature: ankylosing spondylitis patient; material: feces | host: Homo sapiens | place: China | collected 2015-10 | reverse complement strand
TGTTAAGCCTGTAGCTAGCGTTCATCCTGAGCCAGGATCAAACTCTTCATTGTAAAGTATCGTGTCGGCCGCACGGAGGCGGCGTGACTTCTTGTTGTATTATGCTGTACAACGCCTTTCTCTGACGAAGAACTTTCACCGGGACCCGGACTCCATCCGCAAGATTTATCTTTCCTGTTTTATCACCTCTGTACCTTATTAAAATAAGGCAGAGAGGGTGACGGTTCGCTTTTCCTTTTCCTGTACTTCTCTCTTGTACTACATTCTCTGTCTATGTAAATCTTTCAAAGAACTCTTCCCTTTTCGGGGCGCAAACCCCAGCGGAACTCTCTTGAGGAGCGTCCCTCCCTGTTTGCGGTTGCAAAGGTACATCGGTTCCGGGCGTTTCACAAGCATCGGCACCACTTTTTTCAATATAAAGTGAAACTTTTCTTCACTCTCATTATATATATATATTGCGCGCGCGAAGCTTTTTTGGGATATCCGAGGCATTTTTGCTGTTTCTGGGGTGATTTGGGATGGCGGAAGGAGAAAACGGTTTTTGTACCTTTCGGAGCAGTACTACTTCCCTTGACGATGAAGTATAACTTCTGTCGCCGATGAAGTACTACTCCTATCGCACATGAAGTACTACTCCTGTTTTTAACATCACCTTCTATTATGGAGGGAGGTGGCCCAATTAGTGTTCTCTCCTTGGCATTCTTTTCCGTATCTGATGAAGAAGACTCACAATGAAATCCCAGAAATAAAGGAGCAAGGATACTTCGCCAGGCATCCTTGGGTACCCGCCCGTTTATCCTTGGATATATCGCAAAGTAATATTGGATGCTTTTTCGGGGCTGTTTGGGCGGTCTGTGGACTGAGATGCAGGAGGCGGACCAAAAGACAACGATTCCCGATTCACCAAGCAGCCGAACCATGCAACCAAATGCCACGCAAAACAACATTTCCTGCAGCCAGTATTCGCGTTTCTAAGAAAAAGGTCTTAAATTTGTAGGCAGCAACATGTGTACACGTGCGTGCGAACTTCTTTTAACAGGAAGGGGACAAGCAACAACGTAACAAGGAGACTTTGGGAATTGACATGACAGTTCCCAGAACGCACTCACACACAGCGCTGTCCCACAAGTAGTGTATATGAGGACTTAAACAGAGAATCAAGACACCTCGCCGGCAAAGGTCAAGAAACTATGGCAGCAAAAAGATACTATTACTCTGATGCTATCTCGACATTTTTGAAGAGGAATGTGAACGAGATTGTCGGTGAACTTACATTGGCATCTCAACACGACATCAATGATAAGACATCTCAATCGTGGGTAGAAGAAATCACTACCCTACAAGATATTCTTGCGCCATATTCTGGACATGGAAGTGTCTATTTTGAATATAACATCCCTCGCATGGGCCGCCGTGCAGATGTTATTGCCATCATTGACGGAGTAGTATTTGTCCTGGAATACAAAACTGCCAATCAGGAATTCGAGCGAGGGGCAATGGTACAGGTATGGGACTACGCGCTTGACTTAAAGAATTTTCAAGAGGGAAGCTTCGACAGCGTACTCATCCCCATTCTTGTTGTTCCCAAAGAAAAAGACTGTCATTGCAGATTAGACCTTAAACATTTTGAGGATAACGTATATGAACCCCTCGAAGCAAACGCCAAGCTTTTAGGCGTTGCTATAACAAAGGTTCTTGCAAGTATTTCTCATGCCTCCCAACCGACATCAGCAGATGACGCTTGGGCTAAAAGCGGTTATGAACCCACGCCAACCATTATCGAAGCAGCAATCGCTCTTTATGAAGAAAACACAGTGGAGGACATCACAAAACATGGAGGAGACATAGATAAAGCTGCACTTGAACTGGACTCAATCATTGACTATTGTCGCGAGAACAGGCGAAAAGCCATCTGTTTCATAACAGGAGTACCTGGTGCTGGAAAGACTCTGATTGGATTAAACACAGCCATCGAACAATTCAACAGAGGAGAAAAGGCCGTATATCTCTCTGGCAACTTCCCTCTTGTCGAAGTCCTCCAAGAGGCCTTAACCCGCGACTATGTCAGAAGAGATAAGCAAAAAGCGAAACAAGAAAACCGCAAGGCTTGCACAAAAGAAGATGCCAAAAGCAAGGTAAAAGCATTCATACAGATGATACACCATTATCGCGACCTGTATTTAGAGGGAACGGAAGTGGAAAACGGACAGATTGTGCCAATACCTGGCTACTTCCAAAGCCACACAGACAAAGCTTATGTTCCCGCAGAGCATGTCGCCATCTTTGATGAAGCGCAACGCGCCTGGACGCAAGAAGAACTGCAACGATTCATGCGAGAAAAGAAAGGGATAAAGAATTTCCCTTATAGTGAACCAGAATACCTGATTTCGTGCATGAACCGCCAGCCAGATTGGGGTGTGGTCGTATGTCTTGTAGGCAATGGACAAAGCATAAACAAAGGTGAAGCAGGACTGACCGAATGGATAGAGAGTATCCATCGCAGCTACGGTGATTGGGATGTGTATATGTCTGAATATCTTATAAGTTCAGGAGATGTAACACCAGAGCAGATGAATCTCATCCGTCCACAGGTAAGGTCACGCGAGGAACTCCACCTTAAGATGTCTATGCGTTCATTCCGTTCCGAGAAAGTGAGCATCTTCGTAAATCAACTGTTAGCGCTCCAGAAAGAAGAAGCCTCTTCCACTTTGCGCGAGCTGGACAACTATCCAATAGCCATGACTCGCTCACTGGAGACTGCGAAGCAATGGCTCCGTGAACACAATAGAGGAAGCGAGCGCATGGGATTGTTAGCAAGCAGCAAAGCCGAACGACTGAAGGCAATATCCATCAACGTGCGTTATCAGCCTGACTTTGTTCATTGGTTTCTTGAAGATGACAGCGACATTCGTTCAAGTAATGCACTCGAAGATACACTTACAGAGTTCAAGGTGCAAGGACTTGAAATAGATTGGGCTTGCGTTGCATGGGATGCAGACCTTCGTCTGAGCGGCGACAGAAAGAGATGGACACACCATCAACTACGTAGCGGAACTGTGTGGCAGAGAATAAACAAGCCCATCAATCAGAAATACCAAATCAATGCCTACAGAGTACTTCTAACCCGTGCTCGTCAAGGCATGGTAATCGTCGTTCCAAATGGAGACCACGGATATCCACCAGATGAGACACGAAAGCCTGAATGGTATGATGGCATTTACAATTATCTGAAAGAAATAGGAATAAAAGAGATATAACAAGCGCTGTGTCATTCGTTGCCAACCATAAATATGGACAAACTGACCAAGGAGCAGCGCCATCGTTGTATGGCTTCTATACGCGGGAGGGATACCAAGCCGGAGATAATGGTGAGGAAGTTCCTTTTCAGCCGAGGGTTCCGCTATCGGCTCAACCACCCACGTCTGCCTGGTCATCCTGATATAGTGCTGCGCAAGTATCGTACGGTCATCTTTGTCAATGGGTGTTTCTGGCATGGGCATGAAGGGTGCAGGTTCTTTGTGCTGCCAAAGACAAACACAGAGTTCTGGCGAACGAAGATTGAACGTAACCAGAACAGGGATGTGAGGGAACAACAGCAACTGGCCTCGATGGGCTGGCACTGCATCACAGTGTGGGAATGCCAACTGAAGCCTGCCGTGAGAGAAAAGACCCTGGAGTCACTGGCCTTCACCCTCAACAGCATCTACCTCAGTGACAGATGCACAAAGCATTATGAACTGCCCGAAGAAGAGTATGCAATGGTTGCCGAGAGTTTGCCAGAAGACTGACGACCTCAATACTTGGGGGCATTCATCTCTATATAGTCGTGGAAGAGGCGGAGGCAGGCTTCGCGATCAATCTCGGTCATGTAATCACCCAGTTTGTCGCGGCCACCGAAGATCTGGTCGAACTTGTTGTCGCGGAAGCCGATGATTTCGTTGTCGGCTATCGTGCAACCGTAATATATCTTGCTGATGTTTGCCCACATGCAGGCACACAGGCACATGTGACAGGGTTCGCCTGTGGTGTAGAGTTCGCAACCCGTGAGGTCGAAGGTGCCCAGGCGCTTGCATGCCTTGCGGATGGCATCTACCTCACCATGACAGGTGGGGTCGTTGTAGGCCAACACATGATTGTGACCAGAGGCGATGAGCACTCCGTCACGCACGATGGCAGTGCCGAAAGGTCCGCCATCGCCATTGCTGATCCCCTCGCGAGCCTCCTGGATGGCTATCTGCATGAACTCACTCTGTGCCTCTGCCACCTGCTGGAGCTTGGAAGTGCAGTCTTTCAACGAAGAGGATTGTATATCTGAAACTTTCATCTTGTATAGTCTTTATTTAGGACGAAGGTAGGGAGAATTTCCGAAAAATATGGCACCTAAGTGAAGAAAAACGGCCAAAAGCTTGCAAACGACCTCAAAAAAGACGTAACTTTATGGGCGAAGATACGTGGGATGAGGCTGACGAAGCCAGATGCCTGTGCACTCCCCTACTCCCAGCCAAGGGAAACGACCTCCCCCGCCAAGGGAATCGGCCTTCCCCCAAACAGGAGAATGAAAAGAGACCGAAAACTATCTTTATGAAGCGTTCTGCAGCAAGAAGAAATGGAAGGACAATGCTGCAAAGAACCTAACTAAGACTCCTCCCGCACCTAAGGACTATGTTTAAAAAGAGTCTATTAACCTTGATTGCCGTCTTTCTGGCTATAGGAGTACGAGCCGAATTGAGCAAAGACACCAAGGGCAATTACCTGATAGGAAGTGCCCAGGAGTTGAGTGAATTCACCCTGCTGGTTCGCAGCGGACAGAGAGCGGCCAATGCGCTGCTGACAGCCGACATTGACATGAGCGGTGTGACGAACTTCATCCCCATCGGACTCTTCTCGGACGAGGAAAACTACAACAAGCAGACTTACAACGGAACATTTGACGGCGGCGGGCACACGATAAGCAACCTGGCCGTGACACAGAGTGACCCCTACGAAGTGGGCCTCATAGGTCGCGGTTCGGGATGTACCATACAGAACCTGGGAGTCATCAACGCGAAGATAACCAGCGAAACAGGAGCGCGTGTGGGCGTACTGGCTGCCGAACTGCAAAACAGTACGGTGCGCAACTGCTACACTGCCGGTACCTTAGAACTCACCACCGACCATGAGCAGAAGGGCGGACTGATAGGCGAAGGAACTGGCGAAACTGTCATCGCCAACTGCTTCACCACCCACGAGACCCTATGTGCATCAAACACAGGAAACACCAGCAACAGTTACGCAGGCGATGATCTGAGCGGGATGAAGAAAGGCGAGCTGTGCTACCTGCTGAACGGCACACAGAAGGAGATATGTTTCTACCAGAACCTGAGCGAGGATGATATACCCAGCCTGAATGCCTCACGCGGGCGTGTATATATAGAAGGAGAAGTGGATTGCGGCGGCAAGCCCGTGGGCGAAGTGAGCTTCACCAACAACGCCAACGACAAGGAACTGCCTCCACACGACTATGACGAGGAAGGTTTCTGCACAGTGTGCGGTGCCGAAGAGGGAGTGGTGAAAGCCAACGACGAGGGATGGTATGAGATAAGCAACGGCAAGGAGCTGCGCTACATATCACGCTATGTGAACAAGGGGAACAACAGCATCAGCATACGTCTGACCCAGGATATCGACATGGAAGGCATAAGCATGATGCCCATAGGCAAATACTATGACGATGCCAATTATCCCACGGTGTGCTTCAAGGGCGTGTTTGACGGTCAGGGCCACATCATACGCAACCTGACCATCGCCTGTGACGACCCACAGGAGACGGGCCTCTTCGGACGTGTCCACGAGGGCGGAACCATACGCAACCTGGGTATCGTGAATGCCGATATCTCAAACGAATGCGGCATCAGAACCGGTGTGCTGGCCGGAGAAATACATGCCTGCACAGTGACCAACTGCTTTACCGCAGGCAACATAACCATCAACACATCGCATGCACAGAAGGCAGGACTGTCGGCCGAGGCTGCTGCATCGACCCTGGTGAACTGCTACACCACCTATGAAGTGCTGACGAATGCCGCCCAGGTGCTGACCAACTGCTACGACGGAACCACTGTGGATGAAACAGCAGGCACGGGCAAACTGTGCTATATGCTGAACGGCAACACCTTCATGAACCCCATCTACTACCAGAACATCGACCTGGACGAATTCCCCGTACTGGATGACACACACGGAATAGTGTATCAGACAGGCGAAGACACCTATAGCAGCGCAAAGGACGAAGAAGAGTTTGCAAACATCCGCACCGTGCTGCTGAACACCGAGAAGGAACTGTATGAGCAGAAGACAGCCAGCAGCCAGCTGGTGGACAATTACATCAACTCGCTGGAGAAGCTGGACAATGCCACCCGCGAGGAGTACGCCAAGGGCCTCAGCAACCTGAAGGGACTGCGCCAGGCCATCAAGGAAAGCGAGAGTGCATACGCCAGCTACCAGCAGAAGATAAACGAGATACTGGCCTATCTGGAGAGCAACACCTACTACGGGGCGGAGTTTGAACTGCTGAACGGCTATCTGACCGAAATCGTGGAGCCCGGTGAGAAGTTCCCCAACGGCTCATATAAATATATAATGAGTGAACTGCAGCTCATGACCAACGACATCATCCAGGAGGCCAGTTATGCACAGAGTCTGCTGGACAATGCGGTGAAGAGCAACTACAAGCCCGGTGACGACATCACCAACATGATAGTGAATGCAGACTACAGCCAGCAACTGAACGGCTGGACACTGGAGGAGGGAGAGCCCAGCGTGCAGACCGAGAAGGACTACAAGACGTTCCTGGCGCAACTGCTGACCAACGTGAACATGAGCCAGACGCTGCATGACTTGCGGCCAGGACTCTATGAGGTGCACTTCAGCGGATATGCCGAACTGAAGAATGCAGCAGAAGAGACGGCCTACAACTTCACCTCCTTTGTGTATGCCAACGGCAACAGGAACAACTTCCACACGAAGTTCACCGGTCTGCTCACCGAGGAGGAAGGACAGAAGGAGCTGGAGACAGCACCCAATGCATTCGGTCCCGTGAGCGATGCACAAGGCAATCTGCTGGGCTATGGTGCCACCGGATTCGGCGGACTGAGTGTAGCATTCAGCCACGGATTCTATGACAACAGCATCATAGTGGCAGTGGAGGACAGCCTGAAGCTGGGTGTAGTGACCAACGGCACCTACCAGCGACAGACCGACACCTTCGTGGGTACTCCGCGCCTGGTGTTCCTGGGCAACTATGATGAAGCAAGCGATGCACTGGATGCACAGTTGGCCCAGATGGTGGAGACAGCCACACACATCACCAATGACTATGCCCCCGACTGGGTAAACTACGGAAACGCCCCCAGCTATTCGATGGCACTGAAGGAGGAGCTCACCCAAGCCATTGCCGCTGCACAGGCTGCCACCTCGGGTGAAGCAAAGTACCAGGCTATATGCAAGCTGAGCCAGCTCTTCGGAGCACTGTATGAGAGCAAGGATGCCTATCTGCAGATGAGCGTCATCAACGACCAGGTGTATCAGGCAGTGAGTGATGTGAACGCCGACGAGGCCGATGCCTATGAGCAGAACTTCTATCAGCCCATCGCCGAAGCCTACCAGAACGGCAGTTACACCACACAGGAAGCTCTCCAGTGCCTGGAGAACCTGAAGAAGAACAATGCCTACCGCATCACCTATGGCGTGGAGCCCGAGCAGGATGAGGATGACTACTACCTGTGTGAAGACCCCTATCACCTCATATGGATAGCCAAGCAGGTGAACACCGATGTACAGCGCAACCTGAAGTTTGCCCTGACCAAAGACATAGACATGAGCATGCTGAGCAACTTCACACCCATCGGTCTGTATAGTGACTACGGTGAGAAGCATGTGTTCGAAGGCACCTTCGACGGACGCGGACACATCATCAGCAACCTGACAATACTACGCGAGGACAAGACAGAGACCGGATTCTTCAGCCGTGCACAGGGAGCTACCATTAAGAACGTGGGCATAGTGAATGCCAACATCACCAACGATGCCGACATCAGAGCCGGTGTGCTGGGCGGTGAGATGGTACTGTGCACCATCAACAACGTGTTCACAGCGGGCAACCTGCAAGTGAGCACCATGCACGAGCAGGCTGGCGGACTCTGCGGTGAAACTCATGCCTCCACAGTGACCAACTGCTACACCACCCACCGAGTGCTGACCAACGACGGTTCACTCAGCAACTGTTACAGCGCCGAGACAGCAGAAGGAAAGTTCGAGTCAGGCGAGCTGTGCTTCCTGCTCAACGGTGACCAGAGCAAGATAGCTTTCTACCAGAAGCTGAAAGAAGACAAATATCCCACACTGAACAGCGAGCGCGGGCAGGTATATTGCACCGGCAACCTCAACTGTGACGGCACATCCAGCGGTGACGTGAGCTATACCAACACCGAAGGACAGGCTGTGGTGGCACCCCATGAGTATGACGAGGACGGATTCTGCATCAACTGCGGACAGGACAAGGGCAAGAGCGAGATGGATGAAAAGGGATTCTACCACCTGAAGGATGCCTATGCTCTGCGCTGGTTTGCCAGCATAGTCAACGAGGGCAACCTGTCGGCAAAAGCCGTGCTGGACAATGACATCGACATGAAGGGCATCAAGACGGAGCCCATCGGCCGATATTCGGACGACCATGAATTGGACGGCACAAACCGTGCATTCTCGGGTATCCTGGATGGCCAGGGGCATGAGATAAGCAACCTGAGCATCACGCTCGACTCACGCTACGAGGGTGGTCTCTTCGGCAGAGTGGCTGTAGGTGCACAGATCAAGAACTTCGGTCTGGTGAATCCCACGGTGCAGAACATACATCCCAACGGTTGCCGACTGGGAGCTGTATGCGGAGAGTTGAACGGCGGTACCATCAGTTATGTATATGTGGTGGGCAACATCGACCTGAAGAGCACTCATGCCCAGGTGGCAAGCATCGCCGGCGAGGCTACCAACGGCTTTGTCAGGAACTGCTACAGCACATCGGACCTCGAAATCTGCTATCTGGGAACCAAGACCGACTGCTATAAGGGCAACGAAGTGGCGCAGATGGCCCCCACAGGCGAATTGTGCTACAAGCTCAACGGCAACACATCGGTGAATGCCGTATGGCGACAGACACTGAACCAGGACAAGTATCCCGTACTGCGCGAAGAGAGCCTGGTGGTGTATCAGGCAGAGGACGGCACCTACAGCAACGAGATGGGAGAGATGGACAAATATGCGGGTACTGCCAAAGACCCCATACGCATCAAGAGCCTGCACAACATGATGGTGCTGCATGACTACCTGAAGCCTGGACAAGTGACATACGTTACCCTGGAGACCGATCTGGACATGAGCGAGGTGACCGACTGGGTTCCCCTGAACCTGGGAGCCGACACCTACAACGACAAACAGTATATGAACTGGATCAACTTCGACGGCAAGGGACACACCATCAAGGGCTTCCGTTGCACGAAGAAGGGCGATTACTACAACAGTCTGTTCGGTGTGCTCTGCGGTGCAGTGTACAACCTGGGACTGGTAGATTGCGAAGTGGATTGCGATGCAAGCGGCACAGGTGTGCTGGCAGGCTACGTTGGTCACGGCAACTACAAGGATACCACCTATGTGTGCAACACCTATGTGACGGGCAAACTCAATGTTGCGTCGAACTATTGTGGCGGCTTGTTTGGCAATGTGGGCGGTGCTACTGTCATGCGCAACTGCTATGCCAACCTGAACATCACCAGCGGTGCAGCCTACGTGGGCGGCCTTCTCGGACGCATCAGTGCCGGCCTCATCATGGAGAACTGCTATGCTGCCGGCACCTGTCAGGGACATGGCATCACGGGCGGAAGAAAGGATTCGGCTCCTGCCAGCGTGTTCAACAACATCGTGGTGTGGAACAACAACTATCAGGACTTTGGTCCCACTCTCTATGACGACAAGTTGACAGGCATCAGCTACTTCACCGACGACAACTTTGCAGCTCTGCAGCAGACCGTTGTTGCATGGGATCCCACCGTATGGTCAGTTGAGGGTGATGAGTATCCTGTGCTGACAGGAACCGTCAGTGACCCCACTGGCATTGAGGAGACAATGGCTTCTACCACCAACAGTGCCATCTCCAACGATGCCGTATATAGCCTCTCAGGCGTGCGCATGGGCAATAGTCTGCACAACCTGCCCAAGGGTATATATATAAGGAGGGGAAAGAAGTTCCTGGTCAAATAAGATGAGGGTAATTATGAATTAAGAATTTGGAATTATGTATTGGGGCTGCGCGGAAAGGGCGAGATTGATTGCTCGCTTCGCGCAGCCCCTTTTCTTGAAATAAAAATCAAGTCCCAAGGGTAATTAAGAATTTTGAATTATGAATTTTGAATGGGTTGCGCGAAGGGGCGGGACTGCTTGCCGGATTTGCGTAGCTTCATCTGATGGGATGGTGAATTGGGAAAAATGGAAATTTGAATGGGGTGGGCGGTTTCTGGAAACGTGATAATGCGCTATCTTTGCAGGCGGAGAAAGAATGACGAACCAAATAAATAAAAGCAAGAGAATATGATTTTACTACAGGCAGACCCGACTGTGGCGGCTACAGAAGCCGTCAAAGCGCTGGAGAAAGGCGAGTTCAGCCAAGTAATCCAACAGCTTATAAGCCTCGGAGTGGAGGCAGGAAAGAGCATTCTGCTGGCGCTTCTCATCTTTGTGGTGGGACGTTACGTCATCAAACTTATCAACCGCGTGATAGGAAGAATGATGGAGCGACGAAAGGTGGAACCTACCATACAGTCGTTCCTCAAGAGTTTCATCAATGTGCTGCTCACCATTCTGCTCATCATCTCCACTGTGAGCGCACTGGGTGTGAACACCACATCCTTTGCAGCCCTGCTGGCTTCGGCCGGTGTGGCAGTGGGCATGGCACTGAGCGGCAACCTGCAAAACCTGGCAGGAGGCATCATCCTGCTGCTCTTCAAGCCCTACAAGGTGGGCGACTTCATCGAGGGACAAGGCATCTCGGGAACAGTGAAGGAGATACAGATATTCCACACCATCATCCTCACAGGCGACAACAAGCAGGTGTATGTGCCCAATGGGTCACTCTCGAGTGGCAGTGTGACCAACTACAGCAGCCAGCCACTGCGACGTGTAGATATGGTCATCGGAGTGGAATATGGTACTGAGGTGGAGACGGTGAGACAGGCGCTGCTGGACATCTTCAAGGCCGACTCACGCATCCAAGCAGAGCCAGCGCCCTTTATCGCACTGAGCCAACTGGCCGACAGCTCGGTGAACTTCACCGTGAGAGTGTGGGTCAATGGAGCTGACTACTGGCCTGTATATTTCGACCTCAACCGCAACATCTACGAAGAATTCAACCGCCGCGGCATCGGCTTCCCCTTCCCACAGGTGCAGATACACCAATAAAGGAACGGAGAAAGGCATTGCGGGAAACCAGACAGGAAGAGGAAATGCCGTCTGGAAACCTTCGGCACAAGCGGCATAAGCAGTCCCGCAGCCAAAGGGAGCAAACAGAAATCGCCCATCTGCACATCAGCGGCAGATGGGCGAACTGCTTAAGATAACTTATCAAAAAACTAACAGTATTCGTTTCATCACTTTCCAGTCACCTTCAGATGGTCGGTATGCAGGCTGGCAGCACCACTCTTGCTCTTGCGGAAGGTGCGGCACTTGCCCTTGAGCGTGAGGTCGCCGGCACCCGACACATTGCTTACGAGATTGTCGCAATTGACAGTGAGCGACACGTCACCTGCTCCGCTCAGGCCCACATTGACAACGTTTGCTTCCACACTGCCTGCCACCTCACCGGCGCCACTGACCCCTATATCCACATGATCCTTGGCCTTCACCTGCTTGAGCTTCACATCACCGGCACCGCTGATGTCGAGCGTGAGTGCATGCACTTCCATGTTGGCAATGTTGACCTTCACTGCCCCACTCCCGTCTATCTCGAGCGCACTGTTCTGCTCCACCTTCTGCGGCATCTCCAGCAGGCATGCGCCGCTCACGTCTATCTCGTTCACCATGGGAGCAGTCACATAGGCAGTCAGCCGAGGGGAGCTGCTGTTGATCTTCGCAAGACTACTCTTCGTGTGGATATACAGCTCACCGTCCCTTGACCTTACCTCATACCGTTCCAGATCTTTCTCATTGCCGCGAATGGTCACCTTGGTCTCCTCGCCTTGAGTATAGACCACTCTGACACGTCCGTCGATAGTGAGTTCGGTGAAGGGGGCTACCTGTACACTACGCTCCACCACAGCGCCATGCTCCTTGCTGTCCTTATAGTCATAGGCGTTGACTTCATTGTTCGCGTCAGTCACCGTTTTGCTTACTATCGTCTGTACGTACGAACCCATCTGATTGCACGAAGCCATCAGGCTGGCAGAGAACAGCAATGCCAGCGAGAATACATTTTTTCTCATCACTATATACATTAGATTCATTCTTTCCATTAGTTTTCCTGAATACGCCAGGCGGGCTTACTGCTCAGCGCCTGTGTATTCGGCCTTCACCTCCTCGTAGAAATTGGTCTCCGTCTGCTGCATGTAAGGTGCCAGCCAGAAGTATCCGATGCCAAGGGTGAGGATGCACAGAAGCGCCCATCCGATGAAGGAAAGCCAGAGACAGAAGAGTTTCCACTTGTGTCCAACCATCATATCCACACCCATCCGCATGGCACCATTGGCTCCCAACTCGGGATAATCGCGCAGGATATAAGGCACCATGGCCAGCCGCAACATCATCCAGATGCCCGGGATGATGAGCAACAAGAGGAACACACACTCGAGAAGGCCCACGAGGAACATGCTGCTGAACACGCGCCAGAAGTCCTTGTAGCCAGTGAAGAGGTTGCCTACGCCAAAGGGATCATCGGTCTCCCGACGATGATTGGCCAGAAAAGTCACGCTGAAACTCCAGCTCATGGGTATGAGCAGAATGATAAATACCAGACCGAAGATGCCTAAACCGGATTGTCTGATCAAAACGGCAACATCATAATTGACATTGATGTTAATCGCCGAGGGGCCGGAAATACCCGTGTCAAGCGCGCTTCCCACTGTTGATATAAAGCAGGAGATAAGCATGGCTACGAATGTGAGCATGGCTGCTTCGGCCCAACGGCCCTTGAGATCGGCGCGCCCTTTGGCACGCAACTGTGAACAGGAACTGATCATTGTTTGTTGAATTTAAGAGTTTTACTTTATAATGTATCCAGTCTGTAGCGGCAGGCGGGTGCGCGGAGCATACTTGCCGTTGGCCCACGACAGCCTGCCGATGCCCGCGCCTGCTGCATGCAAGTCAGCTGCAAGGCTGCATCTGCGCCTGCCAGTGCTCCACCACTTCGCCGATGCCTACGCCCAAAGCGCGCATCACACGGAAGAGGTCGGGCAACTGCTCGCTGAAGAACTCCTCGCGGCGGAGTGTCTCCACAGCCTCTATGCCGCCCTCGGTGACAAAGTTTCCCAGCCCTCGCCTGGTGATGGCCACACCCTTCTGCTGCAACCATTCCAGCGAGCGTGCTACTGTATTGACGTTTACCTCTGCTTCCATGGCCAGTTCGCGCACCGAAGGCAGTTTGTCGCCCTGGTGGTACTTGCCCGACAGAATTTCGTCGCAGAGGTGCTCTGCTATCTGCAGATAGATGGCTTTCTGTTCCTTGAATTCCATAGCGATAGAGTTTGGTTAACGGTTGCGGCGGCTGGTCACCTGCGCGTCGCAGTACAACTTATAGGTCAGCGCCCATATACCCACCAGCAATGCCAGCATGAAGAGGTCAAGCAGACAGAACTTCACAGTGGCGTTGGGGTTGAAATTGCAGTTCATATCCGCAATGCAGTCATAACCTGCAAACTGCAGGATTGCACCGGCAAAGAACATCAGACAGAGACCCAGAACAAACCACATAAGCACGTGCATCAGGCAGGTGAAGATGAGATTGTAGCGGTACTTCCAGGCATTGCCCAGGGCAAAAGTGCTCATGAAGCAGAGCGTGGAGAGCACTCCAAAGGTATGACTAAGCAGGGAATGAGCCAGCCCAAAACCCAAGTCAGCCGGCATGAAACTGGATTGCGCAAAGAAAGCAACTGTGAGGGAGCGCACCTGCGAGAAGATGCCAAAGACAGCGGCAAAGAGCATGTTGAGCCCGTCGGCCAGCAGCATTGAGCCGAAGAACACCATCATGGGAGCCAGCAGACAGAATGCCAGATGCCAGAGGAAACGCTCCACATTGCTGGCCGGTAGGGTGAGTTCCTGAATGCGCCCCTGCTTGCGCACCATGTTGTGAAGCATATAACTGAGCGACACCACAGGAAGAACCCAGAACACAAAACGATAAAAGCCCGTTATAAACCATATCCAATAGCCCATATCCATCGCAGGATAGAGCGCGGCAGCATCTCTGCCGAAGAGTGCAACTTCGCCTGCAGCCCAGGCCGACAGGAACCGCACCACCACGGGAGCTACTGCCAGCACCAGCAGAGCTGTGGCCTGATTGGTATAGAAACGCCTGTTGACGGTCACATCCCAGCGTCCCACGCTGAGGAAACGCTTCATATCAAACTGTATCATAACTTTTCTCTCCTCCTATTGATTACATTACCGACTCACCGCTGCGGGCATCCATGCGTGTAGCCTCCACGGTCTCTACAAACAGTTTCTCCAGATCTACGGGCCCGTTGTCCTCGTTGAGCGGCTCATGCATGAGCACCCGGTTGCCATCGATGATGGTCACATGGTCGAGCAGACGCTCTACATCGTGCACCTGATGCGTGCTCACCAGCACCGTCTTGTTCTCATCCATCCCCTGCACCACCACCTTGCGGAACTGGCTCTTGCTCAGTATGTCGAGTCCGTTGGTAGGCTCATCCATCAGCAGCACGCGGGTGCCGGTGGCCATTGCCACACACATATACACCTTCTTCTTCTGTCCCATCGACAGGGCGCCCAGGTGCATATCCATATCCAGGTCAAATCCCTCGATGCACGAGCGCAGCAGTTCGTCGCTGAACCGTGGGTAGAAGGGCTTGAGCACACGGGCATATTGCTGCAGCCTTACAGCTGGCAGGTCGTACTCCTCGGGTACCAGAAACACTTCCTTCAGCATCTCGGGCTGACGGTTCTGCGCCAGGAGTCCATCCACACGCACTTCTCCCTTGCTGGGACGCAGCAAGCCCGAGATGAGATAGAGCAATGTGCTCTTGCCCGTACCGTTCTTGCCAAGCAATCCATACACACCACCCTGAGGAAAGGACAGGGTGAAATCCTTCAGCACAGGCCGTCCGTGCAGATATTCAAACGTGATGTTGTTGATGTCTATCATATTGTCTTGGTGTATTAGTTCAATAGTACACTGCAAATGTAGTGTGTTCTTATGCAACACACAATAGCATGAGCCATTTTTGTTTCCAACTTTAACATTCGTTAGCAAAAGCATGGCAGATTCGGGTCAAAATGGTGCTGGATGCGGGGGACAAACGTAAAATGGTCCATGAAGCAGGCTGAAATCTCCGTACGCAGCCTTTGGATGCACATCCAAAGCCTTTGGACGGCCATCCAAAGGCTGCGTACGGCCGTTTGCAGCCTGCGTACGGAGATTTCTTCCTGCCTTTTGAAGGCTTCTGTCATGCTTCCGGGATGAAGGCGGCACTCGCTCTATGGGGAAACACATTCAAATGAGGCAGATGATGCAGCATGCTGCGATGGCCAACGCAGCGTGCTGCAACGGCCTCTGCAGCGCGCTGCATATTCCACCGCACCGCACTGCATCTTTCCGGGCAGACAAACGTCCGCCAGCGGGCACCATATTTGGCCTCCTATATAATATATAATGTGTAAAGAGGCAAACGGACTGCCCAAACGGCTGCTCTGCATTGGCTCACGGCAAGAAAGCGGGTGCAATGTGTATGCAAAGAGGGGTGCATGGTGTATAAATATGCACTTATTTTCATAATAATTCATAATTACCCACATAAAGATGCGTTATGCGGGGGAATTTTCATAACTTTGCAGCTAGAAAAGGAAAGAATATGCAAACCCGTCACGACAAGAAGACCCGCCTGCAGACCATACGTATGATAGTGGCCTCACAGGTGGTGTGCAGCCAGGAAGACCTGATGATAGAACTGGACAAGGCCGGTTTCCCCTGCACACAGACCACATTGAGCCGCGACCTCAAGCAACTGCGCATAAGCAAAGTGCGCGGAAAGAGCGGCCACAGCGCCTATGCGCTGCCTCACGAAGGACAGTTTCTGGTGGCTCCCACCAGGGAGGAGCAGAACAAGAAGAGGTGGAGCGTGCGATTCTCGGCCAACATCATGGTGGTGCACACACCGCCCGGACATGCCAGCATGGTGGCTCTGGAGATTGACTCTGCCGCACACCCGTTCTTCCTGGGGTCGGTGGCAGGCGACGACACAGTGCTGGTGGTGCTCAACGAAGAAGTGGAGCGCGAGGATGCACGAAGCGTGATATTGGGCATAGTACCCCAACTGGACAACCAGAACAGCAGCGAGGAGAACAACGGATAAACGTAACATCAGACAATAGGAAAAGCAAGAGCAGGCCGGGCATGAAGCCCGCCAGAGAGAAGATGAAGGAAATGGACCAAGAGGACAACATAAGGATAGTGGTGGCAGAGGCCGCCCACGAGAAGTATGTAGATACTATTCTGGAGACCATCAGGGAAGCTGCCAAGAAGCGCGGAACAGGTATCGCCGAGCGCACACACGAGTATGTGGCCACCAAGATGAAGGAAGCCAAGGCGGTGCTGGCGCTCGACGGCGACAAGTTTGCAGGCTTCAGCTATATAGAGACATGGGGCAACAAGCACTATGTGACCACCAGCGGACTCATCGTACACCCTGACTACCAGGGTCACGGAGTGGCCAAGCGCATCAAGGACTACACCTTCACCCTGGCACGCATACGCTGGCCGCATGCCAAGATATTCAGCCTCACCAGCGGCGATGCGGTGATGAAGATGAACACGGCACTGGGTTACGTGCCCGTCAGCTTCAACCAGCTCACCGACGACGAGGCGTTCTGGCGCGGATGCCAGGGCTGCTGCAACCACAACATACTGGAGGAGAAGGGACGGCGCTTCTGCATCTGCACCGGCATGCTGTGGGATCCCGACAAGCATCATGGCGAGCCCACATCGCTGGAGACCTTCAAGGAAGTGATGAGGGCACTGGTGCTGAGAGGCATCGAATAAGGCCGGGAGAGAAGCTCCGGCACAGATACAAACGCAATAATATAGTATTCAACAATAAAACAACCCCACATGAAGCCCTATGGTTGCATGGCAACCGCTCCCGCACAGGGGAGAGAAGGGAGGGGATCTGGCATTATGGAAGAGAAGAAGAAGAAAGTGGTGGTTGCCTTCAGTGGCGGCCTCGACACCAGCTACACAGTGATGTACCTGGCCAAGGAGAAAGGTTACGAGGTGTATGCAGCATGCGCCAACACCGGCGGCTTCAGCCCCGAACAGCTGAAGACCAACGAAGAGAACGCCTACCGACTGGGCGCCACCAAGTATGTCACCCTGGATGTAACGCAGGAGTACTACGAGAAGTCGCTCAAGTATATGGTCTTCGGCAACGTGCTGAGGAACAACTGCTACCCCATCAGCGTCAGTTCGGAGCGCATCTTCCAGGCGCTCGCCATCGCACGCTATGCCAAGGAGATAGGCGCAAGCGCCATTGCACATGGCAGCACAGGCGCAGGCAACGACCAGATCCGCTTCGATATGACCTTCCTGGTGATGGCTCCCGGTGTGGAGATCATCACACTCACACGTGACGGCAACCTGAGCCGAAAGGAGGAGATAGACTACCTGAACGAGCATGGTTTCCAGGCCGACTTCACCAAGCTGAAGTACTCCTACAACGTGGGCATATGGGGAACAAGCATCTGCGGAGGCGAAATACTCGACAGCACACAGGGGTTGCCCGAGAGTGCATATCTGAAGCACCCCACCAAGCACGACTCTGAAATCCTCTCGCTAGGCTTCGAGAAGGGCGAACTGGTGAGCGTCAACGGCAAAAAATATACCGACCGCATAAAGGCCATACAGGCTGTGGAGGAGATAGGAGCAGCCTACGCCATCGGACGCGACTGCCACGTGGGCGATACCATCGTGGGTATCAAGGGCCGCGTGGGCTTTGAGGCCGCTGCACCCATGCTCATCATCGGCGCACACCGCTTCCTTGAGAAATACACGCTGAGCAAGTGGCAGCAGTACTGGAAGGACCAGGTGAGCAACTGGTACGGCATGTTCCTGCACGAGAGCCAGTATCTGGAGCCCGTCATGCCCGACATCGAAGCTATGCTCACCAGCAGCCAGCGGCACGTGACAGGCACTGTGACCCTGGAGCTGCGCCCCTACTGCTTCCAGACAGTGGGCTGCGACACTCCCAACGACCTGGTGAAGAACAAGCTGGGCGAATATGGCGAAGGCGCCAAGGGCTGGACCAGCGAGGAGGCCAAGGGCTTCATCAAGGTGACCAGTACCCCTCTGCGCGCTTATTATCTGGCTCATCCCGAAGAAGAGAGGTAAGCATGGTGCGCATAGGAATACTGGGAGCAGCCGGCTACACAGGCGGTGAGCTCATACGCATACTGCTGGCACATCCCCAGGCAAGCATCGTGTTTGCCAACAGTGAGAGCAATGCGGGCAATCTGATAAGCGACGTGCACGAGGGCCTCATCGGCGATACCGACCTGCGCTTCACCAGTGAGATGCCGTTTGAAGAGGTGGATGTGGTGTTCTTCTGCTTCGGTCATGGCAAGAGCAAGGCTTTTCTGGCCGAATACGAGATACCTTCACACGTAAAGATCATCGACCTGGCACAGGATTTCCGCATCGCCGGCGAGCATGACTATACCTATGGTCTGCCCGAAACACACCGCGAAGCCATCCGCTCAAGCCGGCATCTGGCCAATCCCGGATGCTTTGCCACCTGCATCCAGTTGGGGCTGCTGCCCGCGCTGAAGGCCGGCATCATCAGCGGCGACATACACACCAACGGCATAACAGGCAGCACGGGAGCCGGACAGAAGCCAGGTGCCACCACCCACTTCTCGTGGCGCAACGACAACATATCCATCTACAAGACCTTCACACACCAGCACCTGCTGGAAATCAACCAGACTATCCAGGAACTCAGACCAGGCTACGATGGACGCATGTTCTTCATCCCCCAGCGCGGCTGCTTTGCCAGAGGCATCTTCGTGACCTCTTACGCTCATTGCACCACGCCCATCGAGGAGGTGAGGGATATATATAAGGAGTATTACCACGATGCGGCATTCACCCATGTGGTGAGCACTTCGCCCGACATGAAACAGGTAGTCAACACCAACAAGGCTGTGGTGTATGTGGAACGCTATGAGGACCAGTTGCTCATGGTGAGCTGCATCGACAACCTGCTGAAGGGTGCTGTGGGACAGGCTGTACAGAACATGAACCTCATGTTCGGCCTGCCCGAGGATGCCGGACTCAGGCTCAAGGCGAGCGCCTTCTGACCCTCCGTCCCCACTCTCTCCAAGCAGGAAGATACCGCAAACGAGCATTCAAGTACAAAACAAATAGCACAGAGCCCATGAGCCTCCCAGGCGTACAGGCCGATACTCCCCGATGGGGGAGGACGGGAGGGGGCCTCAAAGAAGTATGAGATTATTTGACGTATATCCTCTCTACGACATCAACATTGTCAAGGGAGAAGGTTGCCAGGTGTGGGACGACAAGGGTCAGGAATACCTGGATCTGTATGGCGGGCATGCTGTCATCAGCATCGGACACTGCCACCCGCACTATGTGCAGATGCTGCAAGAGCAGTTGACCAGGCTTGGCTTCTACAGCAACTCGGTCATCAACCGCCTTCAGGAACAGTTGGCAGAGCGGTTGGGCCAGGCAAGCGGCTACGAGGATTACCAGCTCTTCCTCATCAACTCGGGCGCCGAAGCCAATGAGAATGCCATGAAGCTCGCCTCTTTCACCAACGGGCGAACACGCATCCTGTCGGCAGAGAAAGCGTTCCACGGACGCACATCGCTGGCTGTGGAGGCCACCCAGAACCCCAAGATCATCGCTCCCATCAATGCCAACAGGCATGTGACATACCTCCCCATCAACGACCTCGATGCATGGAAGCGCGAGTTGGAGAAGGGTGACGTGTGCGCCTGCATCGTGGAGTGCATACAGGGTGTGGGCGGCTGCAACATGCTCACTGCCGAGTTTGCACAAGGATTGCAGGAGGCTTGCCATGCCAACGGAGCTTTCCTCATCTGCGACGAGATACAGTGCGGCTACGGGCGCAGCGGCAAGTTCTTTGCCCACCAGTGGCTTGGCATTCGTCCCGACCTCATTACCGTGGCCAAAGGCATCGGCAACGGCTTCCCCATGGGAGGCGTTCTCATAGCTCCCACATTCCAGCCCGTGTATGGACAGTTGGGCACAACCTTCGGCGGCAACCACTTGGCATGCACCGCTGCACTGGCTGTGCTGGACGTGTTTGAGCAGGAACATCTGGTGGAGAACGCGCATAAGGTGGGCGAATATCTGGCCCAGAGATTGCGACAGATGCAGCTGCGCACCGACCACATACTGGAAGTGAGAGGCCGCGGACTGATGATAGGCGTGGTGCTCGACATACCGCACAAGGAGGTGCGCTCGCGTCTCATCCACGAGCAGCGCTGCTTCACCGGTTGCGCCGGCACCAACATCCTGCGCATCCTGCCGCCTCTGTGCCTCACCGAAGCACAGGTAGATGACTTCATCACCAGGCTGGAGACGGTGCTCAAGAGCATCTGACCAGACTGCGAGACATCATAAAGAAACCAGAATAACGCAAGAGAAGCAAGTATGGAAAACAATATCAAGCAAATAGGAGAGAGGCTCAAGGGGCTGCGCGAAATCTTCAACATCTCTGCCGAGGAAGTGGCAGAGCTCTGCGAAGTGTCGCTCGAGCACTACCTGAAGATAGAGGCCGGTGAGGCCGACCCCTCTGTATATCGTCTCTCACGCATATCCAAGCGCTACGGCATCGATCTGGATGTGCTCATCTTCGGCGAAGAGCCACGCATGAGAGGCTATTACATCACACGAGCCGGCAAGGGTCCCGAAGTGGATAGGGGCAATGAATACAAGTACCAAAGCCTGGCCGGAGGCTTCCGCAACCGCAAGGTGGATCCCTTCCTCGCGCAAGTAGATCCGCTGCCAGGCGACAAGAAATACACACAGAACACGCACGATGGACAGGAGTTTGATTTTGTGCTTCAAGGTACATTGGAACTCACCATCGAGGACAAGGTGCTGGTGCTCGAACCCGGAGACAGCATCTACTTTGACAGCAAGCGCATGCACTGCTTCCGCGCCCTCAATGGCAAACCTGCCATATTCGTATGCATTATTGTCTAAAGAAGAGTGAGAAGAGATGATTGAGAGATTTCTGAAACAGACAAAGTTCGTCAGCGAAGAGGACTTTGCGCAGCATCTGGAGTTTATTGTGCCCGAGGATTTCAACTTCGCATATGATGTGATGGACGAGTGGGCACGCATCAAGCCCGATGCCGTGGCACTTCTGTGGACCAACGACAAGGGTGAGGAGAAAGCCTATACCTATCGCGAACTTAGGGAATTGAGCAACCGCACGGCCTCTTACTTCCAATCACTGGGCATCGGACACGGCGACGTGGTGATGCTCATCCTCAAGCGTCATTTCCAGTGGTGGCTTGCCATGCTGGCACTCTGCAAGCTGGGAGCCATCGCCGTGCCTGCCACACACATGCTCACACGCAAGGATATCGTATATCGCAACAACCGTGCTTCGGTGAAGGCCATCATTGCATGTGGCGAAGAATACGTATTGGAGCAGATCAAGGAGGCAATGCCCGACAGCCCGAGTGTGCGTGTGCTGGTGAGCATAGGCCCCTCGGTGCCCGAAGGCTTCCACGACTGGATGAAGGAATGGACGGATGTGCCGGAGTTCCAACGCCCCAACCACGTGAACAGCAACGAAGATACTCTGCTGATGTACTTCACCAGCGGAACGAGCGGAGAGCCCAAGATGGTGGCTCACGACCACCTCTACGCGCTGGGACACCTCACCACAGGCGTCTATTGGCACAATCTGCACGAGGGGTCAATACACCTGACCGTAGCCGACACGGGCTGGGGAAAGGCCGTATGGGGCAAACTGTACGGTCAGTGGTTTGCTGGAGCCACCGTCTTTGTGTATGACCACGAGAAGTTCAGTGCAGCAGCCATCATGCAGCAGATGGCCAAATACCACGTCACATCGTTCTGTGCACCGCCCACCATATACCGTTTCATGATACGCGAAGACTTCTCGAAGTACGACCTGAGCAGTCTGGAGTACTGCACCACAGCGGGTGAAGCGATGAACCCCAGCGTGGCAGAGCGTTTCCATGAACTCACCGGTCTGCAGATATATGAGGGCTTCGGACAGACCGAGACCACCATGAGCCTGGGCACCTTCCCCTGGGTGAAGCCAAAGCCAGGCAGCATGGGCAAGCCCAACCCGCAGTATGATGTGCACATCCTGCGCCCTGACATGAGCGAGTGTGAGGATGGCGAGAAGGGAGAAATCTGCATCCGCATCGGCGACAACAAGCCTATGGGCCTCTTCAAATACTACTACCGCGATCCGAAACTGACGCGTGAAGTATGGCACGACGGCTATTACCACACGGGCGATATGGCATGGAGAGACGAGGAAGGCTACTTCTGGTTTGAAGGCCGTATAGATGACGTCATCAAGAGTTCGGGCTACCGCATCGGCCCCTTCGAGGTGGAGAATGCCCTCATGACGCATCCTGCCGTGGTGGAATGCGCCATCACAGGTGTGCCCGACGAGATTCGCGGTGCCGTGGTCAAGGCTACAGTGGTACTGGCCAAGGAGTGGAAGGACAAAGCCGGCGAGGAGCTCATCATCGAGCTGCAGAATCACGTGAAGCACGTGACCGCTCCATATAAGTACCCCAGAATTATAGAATTTGTGGATGAACTGCCCAAGACCATCTCGGGAAAGATACGCCGAGTGGAAATCAGGCAGAAGGACAACAAAGCGTGACGCACTGATATGAACATAGCTATCATAGGAGTGGGAGCCATGGGAGGCTCCATAGCCGAGGGGCTGCTGCGGTCGGGCCAGGTGCCCGGCGCCAACCTCTGGCTCGCCAACCCGCATCCCGGGAAGCTCGCACGCTTCCAGGAGCAAGGGGCACACGTGGTGACCGACAACACGGAAGCCGTGAAAGAGGCCCAGGTGGTGTTCCTCTGCGTGAAACCCTGGCTGGCCGAGCAGGTGCTGCAGGAGATAAAACCCGTCATGGAAGCCAGCCGGCACACACTGGTATCGGTGGTGGCAGGCATCACCGGCAAGGATACATGCCGGATGGCAGAGCACAACGGAGCAACCCCTCAGGTGCTGCTGTGCCTGCCCAACACGGCTGCCTCGGTGTGCCAGGCGATGACGTTCCTGGTGCCGGTCAACGCTGACGCAGAGCACACAGCCGCCATCGGGCAACTGCTCAGTGCACTGGGCGGGGTGATGGTCATCGAAGAGAGGCTGCTGCCAGCAGGCATGGCACTCGCCTCATGCGGTATCGCCTACGCAATGCGCTACGCCAGAGCTGCCACAGAAGGCGGTGTGGAACTGGGCATGCGTGCCGGCGACTCGCTCCGGGTGGTGCTCCAGACCATGGCAGGTGCAGCGGCTCTGCTCCAACAGAGCGGCACTAACCCCGAAGCCGAAATAGACAAGGTGACCACCCCTGGCGGCTTCACCATCAGAGGACTCAACGAGATGGAGCACGCAGGATTCTCCTCAGCCGTGATACGCGGACTGAAGGCAAGCGTGAAATAATCCCGTGGCGGTCCGTAGGCAGGAGCACTGCCGGCATTGGCCGGAAGAGACCAAGACACATTTTACAGAGGAGGAAGGGAGATGAGATACGTAATCAAGGTGGGGTCGAACGTGCTGACACGACCCGATGGAAAGCTGGACATCACGCGCATGTCGGCGCTGGTAGATCAGGTGGCATGGCTCAGAGCACAAGGGCACGAAGCAGTGCTGGTGTCGAGCGGTGCAGTAGCATGCGGCCGTGGAGAACTCCACACCGACCGCCGATTGGGCAGCGTGGAGCAGCGACAGCTGTTTTCGGCACTTGGGCAGGCCAAGCTCATCAACCTCTATTACGACCTCTTCCGTGAATATAACCTGCATGTGGGACAGGTGCTGACCATGAAGGAGAACTTCTCCTCGCGGCAGGAGTACCTCAACCAGCGTGCCTGCATGGAGGTGATGCTCGCCAACGGAGTAATACCCATCGTGAACGAGAACGACACGGTGAGCGTCACCGAACTGATGTTTACCGACAACGACGAACTGAGCGGCCTCATCGCATCGATGCTGAATGCACACTGCCTCATCATCCTGAGCAACATCGACGGCATCTACACGGGCAGTCCCAGCGACCCAGCATCGCACCTCATCACCCAGGTGAAGGGTGGTGACGACCTCAGTCCCTACATACAGACCGAGCGCAGCGGCTTCGGTCGGGGAGGCATGCTCACCAAGTGCAACATTGCGCGCAGGGTGGCCGACGAGGGCATCAAGGTCATCATAGCCAACGGCAAGCGCGACGGCGTGCTCACCCAGTTGCTGCTCCGCCCACAGGAGGTGCCTCACACAGAATTCATGCCAGCCGCAGCGCCCACATCGGGCATCAAGAAGTGGTTGGCCCACAGCCAGAGTTTTGCCAAGGGACAACTGCACATCAACGCCAAGGCCGCCGAGGCTCTGCACGGCAGTCAGGCCGTGAGCCTGCTCATGGTGGGCGTTACTGGGGTGGAGGGCGACTTTGAGGAAGGCGACATAGTGAGCATCACAGGCCCGCAGGGAGAACACCTGGGCATAGGACGCACCGCCTACTCGTCAGCCGAGGCACGTGCTGCCATGGGCAAACACGACGTGAAGCCCGCCATCCACTACGACTATCTCTGCATTGACTAAAGACTAAGCACAATGACTCTCACACCCATATTCCAACAGGCCAAGGACGCCGCGCTGAGCGTGGCAGCCATGACCGACGGGGAGCGCAATGACGTACTCCTTGACCTGGCCGCAGCCATAGAAGCCCACACGGAGTTTCTGCTGGAGGCCAACAGAACCGACCTGGCACGCATGGATTGTGCTTCGCCGCTCTACGACCGCCTCCTGCTCACCCCCGACAGGCTGATGGCCATCGCCTCTGACATGCGTCATGTGGCCACACTGCCCTCCCCGCTCGGCATCGAACTGGAGCGACGCACTCTGCCCAACGGACTGTTCCTGCGACGGGAGACAGTTCCCTTCGGTGTAGTAGGCGTGGTGTATGAAGCACGTCCCAACGTGAGTTTTGATGTCTTCTCGCTTTGCCTGAAGAGCGGAAATGCCTGCGTGCTCAAGGGAGGCAGCGATGCCGATGACTCCAACCGCGCCATCATCACACTGATACACAGCGTACTGGAAGCACACAGCCCGCCACAGGCGGCTGCCACTCTGCTGCCAGCCACCCATGAGGCCACTGCCCAGATGCTGGAAGCCACAGGATATATAGATGTGTGCATACCTCGCGGAGGCAAGCGCCTCATCGAGTTTGTGCGCGATACGGCGCGCATCCCGGTCATCGAGACGGGAGCCGGCGTGGTGCATGCCTATGTGGCACCCTCGGCCGACCTGCTGATGGCGGCACGCATCATACAGAATGCCAAGACGAGACGCGTGAGCGTGTGCAACGCACTCGACACTCTGCTCGTGCATGAAGCACTGCTCGGCCAACTGGGCACCCTGCTTGCGCCCCTGGCAGAGAAGCGCGTGAAGCTGCATGCCGACCGTCAGACGCTGCCCCATCTGGCCTTCTACCCCGCCTCACTGGTCATCCCCATCGCCGAAGGGCAGGAGGAAACCACCTACCACACCGAATACATGGACTATGCAATGGGGCTGCATGCCGTGGGCTCCACCACCGAAGCCATCGGCCACATCGCCCGCTACGGCTCCGGACACAGCGAGAGCATCGTGACCAGCGACGAGCAGGAGGCCCGACGCTTCCAAAGGGAGGTGGATGCAGCGTGCATCTATTGGAACGCACCCACGAGCTTCACCGACGGCGGGCAGTTTGGACTGGGTGCCGAGATAGGCATCAGCACACAGAAGTTGGGGCCGCGCGGACCCATGGGGCTGTCTGCCCTCACCACCTACAAGTGGCTCATCGACGGCGACGGGCAGATACGTGCCTGAGGCAAGAGCCACGGCACCGGCACCCCCTGCGTGAATGCAAGGCCGCCGAACGCCCCTCATCCACCCACAGATATTCAATAACAACGAACACGCCCCAAGGCAGCAGGCCCACCCGGAGCCGCCCTACGGGGACAGAACAGAAAGCCATATGAGAACATTCTTCAACGTACAAGACCTGGGCAACCTGCATGACGCAATAGCCGAGGCACTGGAAGTGAAAGCCAACAAGTTTGCTTACCAGCACCTGGGACGCAACAAGACGCTGCTGATGATATTCTTCAACAACAGCCTGCGCACGCGTCTGAGCACCCAGAAAGCGGCCATGAACCTGGGCATGAACGTGATGGTACTCGACGTGAATGCCGGCGCATGGAAACTGGAGACGGAGCGCGGCGTGATCATGGACGGCGACAAGAGCGAACACCTGCTGGAAGCCATCCCCGTGATGGGCAGCTTCTGCGACATCATCGGCGTGAGGAGTTTCGCCGGACTGCAGGATAGGGAGTTCGACTATGCCGAGAGCATCGTCAATCAGTTTGTGCAGTACAGCGGCAAGCCCGTCTTTGCCATGGAGACCGCAACGGTGCATCCCCTGCAGGCCTATGCCGACCTCATCACCATCGAGGAGCATAAGACCACCAGCCGACCCAAGGTGGTGCTCACCTGGGCGCCACACTGCCGTGCCCTGCCACAGGCTGTGCCCAACTCGTTTGCCGAGTGGATGAATGCCGCCGACGTGGATTTCGTGGTCACTCACCCCGAAGGCTACGAGCTCGACAGCAAGTTTGTGGGCAATGCCAAGGTGGAGTACGACCAGCGCAAGGCGCTTGAGGGTGCCGACTTCGTGTATGCGAAGAACTGGAGCTGCCCTGGTGTAACGCGCCCCGAAGACTATGGCAAGATACTGTGCAGCGACAAGTCGTGGACCATCGACAGCGAACACATGTCGTGGACAAACAACGGCAAGTTTATGCACTGCCTGCCCGTGCGCCGCGGACTCATCGTTACCGACGACGTGATAGAGAGCCCCAACAGCCTGGTCATCCCCGAGGCAGCCAACCGCGAGACCTCTGCCGAGGTGGTCATCAAGCGCATGCTGGAGGCCATTCAGTAAAGCTCTCATCATAGGAAAAGGGGCTGCGCGAAGGAGAGTGGATGATTCCTCTCCCTCGCGCAGCCCTTTTCTGCATTCAAGATACAGCATCCATAGTCAGGCAGAAGAGGCGTGTGACGGGAAGCACACCTGCCACCGAAAGTCTTCACGCCAAAGAGGAACAAAAAACGCAGCACGCTGCAACAGTCTGCGCAGCACGCTGCAAAGGCCAACGCAGTGCGCTGCATCAGCCGCCGCAGCGCATTGCATTTTCTGGGTCATTATTGTGCCGCATGCTCTCCTTCCCTTTTCAGCGGACAACAACACGTACTGACGTGCACGAAGAGCCTTGCTGCCAAGGCTCTTTCTCCTCGTTTGAAGAAGCCGCAAGCGGGAGTACAATATCGGTTCACACGCCATGGAGTGAAGCAGGCAAACAGGTTTCTACATTCGACAATACGCCTTTCTCTTCAGACAAAACGAAACTGCGCGAAGGAGACTGTTACGGCATCCGCCCTCGCGCAACCTTATCCTTAACCTGGAGTTATGGCTGGGGAAAAAGCATCAAGGCGCCTCGCTGACTTGCGGGACGCCTTGATGCTTCTATGACTTCTTGCTTCTGCCTATGCCACAGCACAGAGGAGCAGTATGACTATCTGCGCGGTGAGGATACGCAGGAACATACACAGAGGATATACAGTGGAGTAAGCCACCGCAGGCTCGTCGTTGCTGGCTGCCTGGTTGGCGAATGCCAGTGCTGGGGGGTCGGTGGTGCTGCCGGCTATCATACCCATCAACGTGAAGTAGTTGATCTTGTAACGCAGGCGAGCCACCACACCCACTATGAGCAGGGGAATCACCGTGATGAGGAATCCACACCACACATAGGTGAGACCATCGCCCTTGAGCACGGTGTCGGCAAAGGTTGCACCTGCCTTGATACCCACGCTGGCCAGGAAGAGCACCAGTCCTATCTCACGCAGCATCAGGTTGGCACTGGTAGTGGTATAGGCCACCAGTTTGGCTTTATAGCCGAAGCGTCCTATCAGGATGGCTACTATAAGGGGACCGCCAGCCAGACCAAGTTTCACAGGAGTGGGTATGCCTGGCATAGCGATGGGCAGTGAACCTACGATGATACCGATAACGATACCGATGAAGATAGTGGCCAGGTTGGGATGGTCAAGGCTCTTCACCGAGTTACCCATGAGGGCAGCCACACGATCGACTGCATCTTCTGGGCCCACCACCACAATCTTGTCGCCCACCTGCATGCGCAGGTTACGGTCGGCATAGAGGTTCATGCCCGAGCGGCGGATGCGTGTGACATTCACTCCATACATGGAGCTGAAGTGCAGTGAGCCGAATGTCTTGCCGTTCATGCTGGGATGGGTGACCAGGATATGCTTGCTCACCAGATCCACACGCTGCTCTTCCCATTCCACCTCACAGGCTTCTCCGATGAAGGCAGTGATGGCCTCGGCATCGTCCTGGGCGCATACGAGGAACATCTTGTCGTGCAGGCGGATGACCGTATCGCGGTTGGGGATAGACACCTCACCGTCATGCAGGAGGCGGGTGATGACGAAATCACGTCCCAGGAACTGGCTTATCTGCCTAAGCGTGCGGCCATCGAGCGCCTTGTTGGTGGCCTCAAGGGTCATCTTGTGGGGAGTCATGTGAGGGTTGGCAGCATGCTCGGCATCCACCTGAGCCTGCTCCTTGCGCATGTTCACATGGCAAAGGTAGCGCAGCGCAATGGTAGCACCGATGATACCCACCACACCCAGAGGATAGGCACAGGCATATCCGTTGGCAATGGCAGGAGCCTTGTCGGCACCGAAAATCTGGTTGCAGGCCTCACTGGCAGCACCCAGACCAGGGGTGTTGGTCACGGCTCCACAGAGCACACCGACCATCATCGAGAGGTTGACAGAGTTCTCGCCATGGCTCATGCTGCCGCCATCCCAGAAGACCAGGAAGAACAGCGCCACGCAACAGAGCACATTGAGCAGGACGATGCTCGTGGCCAGAAGATTGAGGCGAATGCCGCCCTCGCGGAAACTCTCGAAGAAGCCCGGACCCACCTGCAAGCCTATACAATAGACAAAAAGGATAAGACCGAAGTCCTGGATGAAGTTCATGAGAATAGGCGGACAGGCATAAGCCACCTCGCCCGGCACAGTGCCCAACTGGTTGTAGATGTGTCCGGCAAGGATTCCAGCGAAGAGCACAAAGGTGACTCCCAGGGAGACACCGGCAATCTTGAGCCTTCCGAGACCAATGCCGACAGAGATGACCAGCGCGTAGAGCAGCACCATATGTGCCACGCTGCCCGTACTGGTGAATAGACTAGCTAACCATTCCATGTTTCTTATTGATTTGCATAATATAAAAGTGTGCAACCGACGACGTCAGGCAGCAGCCCGACACATTCCACAAGGCCGATTTCCGACAAACAAGCAGAATGCTTGCAAAGATAGCGAACTTTTGTTAAAAAATCTTTATGGAACGCTAAAAATTATCCCTTAGCACCACAAAGTAGAAGAATAAGTCGCATAAATTTGCCCTTCAAGGCAGAAGTTTGTAACTTTACACGCTGTTTGACAAAGGAACAAACATTGTTTATAATACAATAATATGGCAGACAACAAAGAACAGAAACTCTTTTCTGACTTCACCGCTCCCACTCGACAAGAGTGGCTCGACAAGATCCAAGTGGATCTGAAGGGCGCTGATTTCCAGAAGAAGATGGTGTGGAGAACCAATGAAGGCTTCTCCATGCAACCCTTCTACCTGAAGGAAGACGTGGACAAACTGCCCACAGTGAACGCCCTGCCCGGCGAGTATCCCTATGTGCGCGGCAATAAAAAGGCCGACAACAACTGGCACGTGCGTCAGGACATACGCTGCGCCAGCGCCAAGGAGGCCAATGAAAAGGCTCTCGACATACTGAACCGCGGCATTGACAGCCTGGGATTCTTCATCCCCTCGGGCGATGTGAGCGCCGAGTATGTGGAGACTCTGCTCGAGGGCATCTACGTGGAGTGTGTGGAGCTGAACTTCATCACATGCCAGAAGAAGAGCCTTGAGCTGGCCAAGATTCTGGTAGAGTACTTCAAGAAGAAGGGTGCCGACCCACAGAAGGTGGAGGGAAGCATCAGCTTCGACCCCATCGAGAAGATTCTGACCAAGGGCAAGGACAAGTCAGCACTGCTGGCCGACGCCAAGGAGATGGTGGAGACACTGGCCGAGTGGCCCAACTTCCGTGCCATCGCAGTGAACGCCTACAAGCTGACCAATGCAGGTGCCTACAGCTACCAGGACTTGGGCTATGCTCTGGCATGGGGTAATGAGTACATGGCTGCACTCACCGAGGCTGGCGTTGCAGCCGAGTTGGCCGCACAGAACATCAAGTTCAACCTGGGCATCAACGGCGTATATTTCATGGAGATTGCCAAGCTGCGTGCAGCCCGCATGCTGTGGGCACAGGTGGTGAAGCAATACACCGACGACCAGGAGAGCGCCAAGATGCACGTGTGCGCATACACTACCACATTTAACCAGACCGTATTCGACAGCTACGTGAACATGCTTCGCTCGCAGACCGAAGCAATGAGCGCAGCACTGGGCGGCGTGGAGAGTATGGTGGTGACACCCTTTGACGCACCCTATGAGATTCCCACAGACTTCGCCGAGCGCATCGCTCGCAACCAGCAGTTACTGCTCAAGGAGGAGTGCCACTTCAACCGTATCGTCGATGTAGCAGGCGGTTCGTACTTCATCGAGGAGCTTACCTCAGCACTGGCAGGCCAGGCTTGGAAGCTCTTCCTGGCCACTGAAGAGGAAGGCGGATTCCTCAAGGCCGCTCTGGAAGGCAAGGTGCAGACAGCCATCAACGAGACTTCTGCTGCCCGTCATGCCAATGCCGGCAAGCGCAAGGAGTTCATGCTGGGCACCAACCAGTTCCCCAACTTCACCGAGAAGAGCGAGGGCAAGGCTCCTCTGGAGAGCAAGTGCAGCAAGTGTGCATGCACTGGCGACATCCCCGCAATCGGCGATACACGTCTGGCAAGCGACTTCGAGAACCTGCGTCTCTCTACCGAGAAAGCTGCCAAAGTGCCTGTGGCATTCATGCTCACCATCGGCAACCTGGCCATGCGCCAGGCTCGCGCACAGTTCTCATGCAACTTCCTGGCCGCAGCAGGCTACAAGGTAATCGACAACCTGGGCTTCTCCACAGTGGAGGAAGGCGTTGACAAGGCACTGGAAGCAGGCGCCGACATCGTGGTGCTGTGCTCCAGCGACGACGAGTATGCCGAGTACGCTATCCCTGCCTACAAGTATCTGGACGGCCGTGCTATGTTTGTGGTGGCCGGTGCACCCGCTTGCGCCGACGACCTGAAGGCAGCAGGCATCGAGAACTTCATCCATGTACGGGTGGATCAACTGAAGACTTTGAAGGAGTATAACGCTAAACTGGGAATTTGACAATGGCACGCAAATCATTTAAAGACATAGATATCTTTGCCGGCATAGAGGCAAAGAACGGCCAGCAATGGCAGAAGGAGAATGGTATCACTGCCAACTGGAAGACTCCCGAGCAGATTGATATCCAGCCCGTATATACCAAGGAGGACCTTGAAGGCATGGAGCACCTGGACTTTGCTGCAGGTATCCCTCCCTTCCTGCGTGGTCCCTATAGCATGATGTATCCTTTCCGTCCGTGGACCATCCGCCAGTATGCTGGTTTCTCTACGGCTGAGGAGAGTAACGCATTCTACCGCCGCAACCTGGCCAGCGGACAGAAAGGACTGTCCGTAGCATTCGACCTGCCCACTCACCGCGGTTACGATCCTGATAATCCACGTGTGGTAGGTGATGTAGGTAAGGCTGGTGTGAGCATCTGCTCGCTTGAGAACATGAAGGTACTGTTTGCCGGCATTCCCTTGAACAAGATGTCTGTCTCCATGACTATGAATGGAGCAGTGCTGCCAATCCTGGCCTTCTACATCAACGCCGGACTGGAACAGGGTGCCAAGCTGGAAGAGATGGCCGGTACAATCCAGAACGATATCCTGAAGGAGTTCATGGTGCGTAACACCTACATCTATCCGCCAGCATTCTCAATGAAGATCATCGCCGACATCTTCGAGTTCACAAGCCAGAAGATGCCTAAGTTCAACAGCATCTCCATCTCGGGCTACCACATGCAGGAGGCCGGTGCCACAGCCGACATTGAGCTGGCTTACACCCTGGCCGACGGTATGGACTACCTGCGTGCAGGCATCAACGCCGGCATCGACGTAGATGCGTTCGCTCCTCGTCTGTCCTTCTTCTGGGCCATCGGAGTGAACCATTTCATGGAGATTGCCAAGATGCGTGCAGGCCGCCTGCTGTGGGCAAAGATTGTGAAAAGCTTTGGTGCCAAGAACCCCAAGTCAATGGCTCTGCGCACACACTCACAGACATCAGGCTGGTCACTCACCGAGCAGGATCCCTTCAACAATGTGGGCCGTACCTGTATCGAGGCTATGGCAGCTGTGCTTGGCCACACACAGAGCTTGCATACCAACGCTCTGGACGAGGCCATTGCACTTCCCACCGACTTCTCTGCCCGTATTGCCCGTAACACGCAGATCTATATCCAGAACGAGACACAGGTGTGCAAGCACATCGACCCATGGGCTGGCTCCTACTATGTAGAGAAGCTCACACAGGAGTTGTACCACAAGGCTTGGGAGCACATACAGGAGATCGAGAAGCTGGGCGGTATGGCAAAGGCCATCGAGACCGGCTTGCCCAAGATGCGCATCGAGGAGGCTGCTGCCCGCACACAGGCACGCATCGACTCTGGAGTGCAGACCATCGTGGGTGTGAACAAGTATCGCCTTGACCACGAAGACCCCATCGACATCCTGGAGATTGACAACACTGCCGTGCGTCTGGAGCAAGAGGAGTCACTCAAGAAGCTTCGCGCAAGCCGTGACAACGAACAGGTGAAGAAGGATCTGGCAGCCATCACAGAGTGCGTACGCGAGTTCAGCGAGGGCAAGAAGAGCAAGGAGAACCTGCTCAACCTGGCTGTCATAGCCGCCGGACACCGTGCTACTCTGGGTGAGATAAGTGATGCCTGCGAGGAGATAGTAGGCCGATATAAAGCAGTAATCAGAACTATTTCAGGAGTGTACAGAAGCGAGAGCAAGAACGATGCGGACTTCGAGAAGGCATGCGCACTGACCGAGGAGTTCGCCAAGAAGGAAGGACGTCGCCCCCGTATCATGGTGGCAAAGATGGGTCAGGACGGTCACGACCGTGGCGCAAAGGTGGTAGCTACCGGCTATGCCGACTGTGGATTCGACGTGGATATGGGTCCCTTGTTCCAGACACCCGCCGAGGCAGCCCGTGAGGCCGTGGAGAACGACGTGAACATCGTGGGTGCCAGCTCACTGGCAGCCGGTCACAAGACCCTGATTCCTCAGCTCATCGAGGAGCTGAAGAAGCTTGGCCGCGAGGATATCATGGTCATCGCCGGCGGTGTGATTCCCACTCAGGACTACGACTACCTGTATCAGAAGGGCGTAGCAGCCATCTTCGGCCCCGGCACTCCCGTGCCGTACTCGGCCATCAAGATGATGGAACTGCTCATGGGCAAGGAGTAATCCCTGCCACAAAGCAAGATCAAACTCATGGAGACGGGCACCCAACCAGATTGGGAGTCCGTCTCTTTTTTTCTCTCCAGCCATGTCGCAGCCTCTTTCATCAACGCTTCGTCTTGCCTGGCTTCGTCATTGCGCACCTCCAGAATCCTCATCTAAGAGTTTGGCTATTGCCTGATGTCTTGCCATCAACATGGTTTGTGTGCAAACTTCCTTGTACTATGTAGCTTAATTCATGTTTCTGTAGTCCCCGACTCACCGTTTTGCATCTACATAATAGGCACATATGAGCCAGCCCATCAAGTTCTTCAACAGCAGCTTCAAGCACTTCTCCGTTCATGATGTTGACGACTCTTGTGACGACAGCAACCAGTTCAAGGATGGCTCTCCATATCCTTTCATCGATGATAATATCAAGGCAAGTGTACAAGGGAAGCCAATTGGCGAACAAGGAGATGAAGGCTTCCTCGACATTCCCAGTACATTCCCAAATCAGGAAAAAAGTTATCCTTCACCGTCCAACCCAAGGCTGGACGGTGGAAGAAGCAAGCTTACTTTGCCAATGAAGTATATGTTCTCCGACCGTCCAGCCTAGGGTTGGACGGTAAACATATGCAATGCACCCGTCCAAGAGGCTAAATGAATCCTGCGCATGAGACGTATGACAAGAAGGCCGCACTTGACTATCCAAGGAGAGGCAACTGCGCATGCATAATTTTGTAACGCCGCAGGAATGGGAACTCATGGAACATATGAAGAACGGGGAGGAAATAGGAAACTGCGACAAGACCTGCCATGCCATCCTTTACGAGGCGTATGTGGAAAGCGCCAAGAAATGCAGAGAATGGATTGAGGCGCAGTATTACTGATGTTCGTACGGCAAATTCTTTGTAACTTTGCATACTGAGATGACTATCGAAGAGCACCCTTTGAAACCTTTCCTGCCCGATGGAGCACGCGTGCTGTTCCTTGGCAGCTTCCCTCCACCGCGCAAGCGATGGAGTATGGACTTCTTTTACCCCAACTGGCTCAACGACTTCTGGCGCATCATGGGACTCATCTTCCTGGGCGGGAAGCAGGCTTTGGAGGCCGAGGGAGAGAAGCGGTTTGACCAGGAGAAAGTCATACGCTTTGCCACAGAGCACGGTCTGGCCTTCTTCGACACAGCACAGAAGGTGTGCCGCACCAAGGACAATGCCAGCGACCAGTTCCTCGAGATACAGGAACCCACCGACGTGGGCAGTCTGCTCAGCCACATCCCTTCCTGCACCCAAGTGGTGACCACAGGCGGCAAAGCCAGCGAGGAACTGCTCGTACAGACAGATGCCGATGCCATCCCAGCCGTGGGAACCTGCACCATCTGCCACATCGGCCCAAGGAAGATACGCTGGTGGCGCATGCCCTCCACCTCACGTGCCTACCCCATGAAGATAGAGCGGAAGGCCGAACATTACCGCATGATATTCCAGAGTGAAGATTTCCCGAAGGCTGATTCAGGGAGATAAAATGACAAGAAGATGAAGATAAACGTATCAGAGGAGATTAGAGCCGTTTGCCCTGCATTTGTAGGCGCGGCCGTCAGCATCACGCTGACCAACACCCCATACAGCACTGCGCTGTGGGAAGAAATCAACCGCGAACTGGATGACTACCGCCTGCGCTACACCACCGATAGCATCAAGGAGATGCCCGCCATACAGGCTACCCGCCGCATCTACAAGGCTTTGGGCAAAGACCCAAGCCGCTATCGTCCCAGCGGTGAGGCACTGGTGCGACGCACATTGCAGGGCAAAAGCCTCTACCAGATAGATACCGCCGTGGATCTCATCAACCTGGCCAGCATCGCCTACGGCTATAGCATAGGCGGATTTGACGCTGACAAGATAGAGGGAGAGGTGCTCACGCTGGGTGTCGGACGCGAAGGAGAACCCTACGAGGGCATTGGACGCGGACAGGTGAACATATGCGGACTGCCGGTCTATCGTGATGCAATGGGCGGCATAGGCACTCCCACCACCGACCACGAGCGTACAAAGCTGTCACTCAGCACCACTCACCTGCTTGCCTTAGTGAACGGCTACGACGGAGACAGGGAGCAAGTGGAACGATGCGCCCAGTATATCAAGCAACTCACAGAGCGCTTTGCCGAAGGCAGAGAAGGCAGAATCGACTGGTTTTAAGGAAATAAAAGGAGCAAGCGGATATTCTGCGGAAACAGGCGGAACGAGGCAGGCACCCTCAGGGAAGCCTCATCCCCCATCTACCTACAGCAGCAAGAAAAGCAAAGCGGCCGATTTCTCAGCCGCTCACATCCCCTTGCTCTACATCTCGCACAGGATATCCTCGCGCGGAACACTTGTCCATGAGAACTGCGGAATGAGTTCGCGTGCCGTCACAGAACCTTCATCGGGTGCCAGTCCGGCCACATGAGCCAGCTTGCCCAGCAGTTCGCCCGCCGTGTAACGGCTGCGCAACTCGCCCATGTCGAGCGACTTGTCACGCTTCGACAGCCTTTGCCCCTGCGCATTGATGAGCAATGGGATATGGGCAAAGGCGGGCTGGCTGTAGCCCAGCAGCCGCGCTACGTACATCTGTTGGGGAGCCGACAGCAGAAGGTCACGTCCCCTCACCACCTCGTTCACTCCCATCAGCGCATCGTCCACCACCACTGCCAGCTGGTAGGCCCATGCGCCATCACGCCTACGCACGATGAAGTCGCCACAGTGCGAGGCCAGATTCTCGCTCACCTCACCATAATGCCCGTCGTGGCAAACCACATCGGCCAGCGGCTGCGGAGGCACCATCAGGCGCAGGGCAGCAGGAGCCGATGGGGCCGTGAATGCATCAGGAGCCTCATTGCGCAACACCTCTTTTGCAGGAGAAGCGCCTTTCGCACCCCCATTCCCGCTCATGAGCACATCCCACCGCACCGCTCTCTGGGAACGGCAAGTGCCCTTATACACCACTCTGCCGTCGCTCTCATGCGGAGCCTGAGTGGCCATGATGTCGGCCCGGGTACAGGTGCAGGGGTATATGAGCCCCTTCTGCTGCAACTGCCTCAGCGCCTGCTCGTACAGGTCACTCCGCTGGCTCTGCCAGTAAGGGCCGTTGCCGCCCCCTATCCTCGGCCCTTCGTCCCACTCCAGACCCAGCCACAGCAGGTCGTCCATGAGCGTTTCGGCATACTCGGCATGCGAGCGCTGGGGGTCGAGATCCTCGATGCGCAGCAGCCACTGCCCGCCTTGGCTCTTGGCCGAAAGCCACGACATGAGCGCGGCAAACACATTGCCCAGGTGCATGCGGCCAGTGGGCGAGGGAGCAAAGCGCCCCTTCACCGTCGGCTTCAGCCCATCGGCCTCTTTCTGTATCTGTTCTTCTTTCATTATTCCAAAGGTTTCCTTGAGATAGCCGTACATGCCCCCGGCTTCGGGTCTGCCTGCTTTCATGGCGAAGCAAGTGCGCATGCCTTTCCTGTCCAGCCTTCTCACTTCCTTCCCACGCGGCACAACATCGCCCCGAACAGTCTGTCAAACAGTCCATGCGGGAGGCGAAGGGCGAGGCAGAATGCCCAGTGGCGAAGGGTGTAGGGGTGCAATGGCAAGGGCAGGAGACCGTCTGCGGTCAACTGCCTCATGCGCCTCACGCGCTCCTGTCTGTCGGCTTCCACTTTCCACATTATATATATATAGTCGGTGGTCAACTGCTCCACTCGGCGCATGAGCGCACGTCTGTCGTCCCCCAGCAGGTGATTTGCCACATCGCGCAAGCGGTGCAGGATGGTCTCTGTATCGTTGAGCCTGCGGGCTATGTGGCAGGCTGTGTCGGTGTGGGTGATGGTGTGGGGACGCTGCCGATAGTAGTAGGCAGGCCAGGTGTAGTCTCTCACACTGTGCATGCGCAGCAGCAAGAGCGGGGTGAAGAGTTCGTCCTCGTGAAGCATTCCATCGGCAAACCGAAGTTCGCCCAGCAGGCTGCGCCTGAACAGATAGCAGCATGCCGAAGCCCGCACATTGTGTTGAAGCATGTATTGTGTGCCGCTCATCGTCCTGCGGCATCCTGCCGGGCAGGCTGGCGGGATATGGTTCTCAGTCAAAGTTTCTGTCTCATTCTCATGCCATCGGTCCTCATCGCTGGTAAAGCGGAACAGGATGATGTCGGCTTCCTCCCTGCTCTGCGGACAGAGCGAGCAGTAGGCGTAGGGTAGCAGAGCATCGTCGGCATCCACAAACTGCACATACTCTGCCCTTGCCCTGGCCAGTCCGGCATTGCGTGCAGCCGACAATCCGGCATTTTCCTGGCCTATATAGATGATATCCCCTGCCATCTGCCCGAGCATTTTCTGCGGGGAGCATTCACTTCCGTCATCCACCACGATGATCTCGAAATCCTGCTTCGCCATTCCGCGCTGCATCATGAGCGAGCGCACCTGCAGCACACTCCGCAGGCATTCAGCCAGCAGAGGGAGCGGTTCGCAGTAGTAGGTGATGATGAATGAGACTATCGGCATGACTTATGAAGGCGGCAAATGAGTTTGACAAAAGGCCATCGGAGCAGAATCCTGCCCGTGAGGCGATACACATCCAACTGCCTGTAGAGCATGCTGCGATACAGTTTCCATCCCCTGCGCGAAAGCATGCTCATGTGCATCAGGCGGGCTGCACGCATCTGCGCTTCAAGCAGTTGTGTCGTAGCCACCCCATCGGCACTGACCGTGATGCTGTCCTTGTTCCAATAGTAGATATAGAGTCCCAGGCTGGTGGTCTGCACTCTCACGTCCTGAGAAAGCAGCTGGGGGATGGTCCACATATCCTCAAACACCCTGCCCGCAGGGAACTGCACCCGCGCAAAGAGCGTACGTCTGTACACCTTGTTACAGGCATAGGTGTGCTCCCATGCCTCGCTTTCTTCCCAATAGACACGTGCCGAAGGCCAGCGTTTGTCGGGCAGCACCAGTTCGTGCTCCGAGCTGTGACCGGCATGCACACGCACTGAGTATTCCAGTATGTCGGTATCCTCATTCCTGTGAAGCAGGCTCATCAAAGCGGCGAAAGTGCCTGGCGCCACCTCGTCATCGGAATCCACGAAGGTCACATAGCGGCCTTTGGCCAGCCGCAAACCAGCATTGCGTGCATCCGACAGCCCGCCGTTGGCCTTATGGCAGACGCTCATCATGGGGCATCCCATCGCCATTTCATCGGCCAGCGAGCCGCTTCCGTCAGTACTTCCATCGTCGATGAGCAGAACCTCCATGCCGCTCACCTGCTGGCACAGAATGCTCTGCAGACACCGCCTCAGGGTGTTGCGCACATTATATATAGGTATGATGACGGACAGTTCCATGCTATGTAGGGGGCCATGAGCCTCCACGCAAAGTTACGGAAAAAAGCCTTGACCCACCAATATTCCCAGCTGGAAAGGCGAGAAGAAGGGGATTTTTCATTACCTTTGCCCTACACTATCAGGCTGGGGAGGGCGGTGCAGACGGTGGGAAAGCACGCTGTACTGCCCTTGGATGTATGCCCGTCGGGGCAAACAAGCGGTCTGTAATCACGAGCAAGAAGCATAAAAGATGAAGATACTCTTCCTTGGCGACGCCTCGATGGCGCACTACAATCTCGCACTCGGCCTCAAGCGGTTGGGTCACGAAACGCTTGTCATCAGCGAACCATTGCGCTGGCGGCAGATGCCGCAGGACATCACCCTGGAGCGCAAGCCTGGTCGATGGGGTGCCGTGCGCTATCTGGCCCAGGTGCTGACCTTGCTGCCCAGACTCAAGGGGTATGATGTGGTGCAGCTGGTAGGCCCCAACTTCCTTGCACTCAAGAAGGAGCGCCTGCGCAAGATATACGATTACCTGCGCCGGCATAACAAGTGCGTGGTGCTGTCTGCCCTGGGAGATGACTACTACTGGGTGCATGGCAGCAGCGACCTGCACCTGTTCCGCTACGGAGACTTCAATATAGGCGACCAGGACCGACGGCTCACCTTCCCCTACGCAAGGGAGCAATACGAACAATGGAGCGAGGCGGAAGCCCACAGCCTCAACGAACATATAGCCCGCACATGCAATGCCATCACGCCCATATCGTATGAGTATTATGAGTGCTACCGGCAGTACTTTGTTGCGAAGACGCACTACATGCCGCTGCCCATCGTGCCCGACAAGCCGGAGAGCACCACCTTCGGCATCCCCCAGAAGGTGCGCATCTTCATAGGCATACAGCGCCGACGCTCGCAGTACAAGGGAACCGACATCATGCTACAGGCAGCACAGGATGTGGTCAGCCGCTACCCCACCCGCGCAAGCCTGACTGTCACCGAGAACCTGCCCTACAGCGAATACGTGCGAGCCATGGAGGGATACGACATCCTGCTGGACCAACTATACAGCTATACGCCTGGCATGAACGGACTGATAGGCATGTCGAAGGGGCTGATATGTGTAGGAGGAGGCGAACCAGAACTTTATGAGTTGGAGGAAGAGAGCGAGCTACACCCCATCATAAGCGTATGGCCAACGTATGAGTCTGTGTTCCAGGCGCTCGAGCAACTGGTTCTGCACCCCGAGCAGATTCCCCTGCTCAAGAAGCAGAGCGTGGAGTACATCATGCGCCACCACCACTACAAGAAGGTGGCCATGCGCTATGAGGCTCTCTACGAATCGTTTTTTTGAACAAGCCAACCCCGCAGGTACGGATTTTTATGCCTACCTTTGTGGCTTGACACACAACTAAGAAGGATTTACAGTGATAGTATGTATTGCGGAGAAACCCTCCGTCGCACGCGATATAGCCCACATCCTGGGAGCCGACAGGCAGATGGACGGGTACATGGAAGGCAATGGGTACCAGGTGACATGGACCTTTGGCCACCTGTGTGAACTCAAGGAACCTGCCGACTATACGCCCCTGTGGAAACCATGGAGCCTGGGACGACTGCCCATGATACCGCCCCGCTTCGGCATCAAGCTGAAGGCTGACCAGGGGGTGGAAAGGCAGTTCCGCACCATAGAGACACTCATGAGCCAGGCCACCGAGATAGTCAACTGCGGTGATGCCGGCCAGGAGGGTGAGCTCATCCAGCGGTGGGTGATGCTCAAGGCAAAGGCTTCGTGCCCGGTGAAGAGGCTGTGGATCAACAGTCTGACCGAAGATGCCATACGCCAGGGATTCCAGTCGCTCAAGGACCAGAGCGAATATCAGGGACTCTATGAAGCCGGTCTCATGCGTGCCATAAGCGACTGGCTGCTGGGAATGAACGCCACCCGACTCTACACGGGCCGCTATGGCTCTGGCCGCCAGGTGCTGAGCGTGGGCCGGGTGCAGACACCTACACTGGCACTCATAGTCAACCGCCAGCGCGAGATAGAGCACTTCGTACCCGTCCCCTACTGGGTGCTCACCACCGTCTATCGCGATACCACCTTCACCGCAGTGATGGAGGAGGGCGAACGAGGGTTCCGCACACGCGAGGAAGGCGAGGCGGCTCTGGCATCGATGGGCGAACTGCCATTCACCGTAACCGACATACAGAAGAAGAAAGGCACAGAGGCTCCCCCACGCCTGTTCGATCTCACAAGCCTGCAGATGGAGTGCAACCACAAGTACGGCTTCAGTGCCGACCTCACGCTGCAGCTTATACAGTCGCTCTATGAGAAGAAACTCACCACTTACCCGCGTGTGGATACCACCTTCCTGCCCGATGACGTATATCCCAAATGCCCGCAGATACTCAATGGCTTGCGGCAATACTTCCCGCTGATGGAGCGTATCAAGGGCAAGCCACTGAAGAAGAGCAAGAAAGTATTCGACAACAGTAAGGTCACCGACCACCATGCCATCATCCCCACAGGTGTGCCTGCCGGCGGCATGAGCGAGATGGAAGAGAAGGTGTATGACCTCATCGCACGGCGGTTCATAGCAGCCTTCCACCCCGACTGCCTGTTCAATGCCACCACCGTAATGGGCCAGGTGGCCGATGTGAAGTTCAAGGCTACAGGCAAGGTGACCACTGACCCAGGCTGGAAAGTGGTGATGGGACAGTCCGACAGCGACAACACCCAGGACAAAGACCGCCAACTGCCCGACTTCAGAAAGGGCGAAAGCGGTCCGCACACGCCCGACCTGGCCGAGAAGAAGACCACTCCACCCAAGCCCTACACCGAAGCGACTCTGCTGAGAGCCATGGAGACAGCAGGCAAGATGGTGGATGACGAGGAACTGCGTGATGCGCTGAAAGAGAACGGCATAGGCCGTCCCAGCACGCGGGCAGCCATCATAGAGACGCTCTTCAGGCGGCATTATATAAGAAAGGAGAAGAAGAACCTGTGGGCTACACCCACGGGCGAAGAGCTCATCGACCTCATCCATGAGGACTTGCTCAAGAGTGCTGAACTGACCGGACGCTGGGAGAAGAAGCTGCGACAGATAGAGCGGCACGAATATGAGGCTGCTGCCTTCCTGAGCGAACTGAAGCAGATGGTGACCGACCTGGTGCAGACCGTGATGACCGACCCCACTCCGCGACGAGTGACAGTGACGGTGGATGAACCTGTCACCAAGAAGGGCAATAAAAAGAAGAAATAAGCGTTATTAAAGTATATGAACTGGTTAATTCTCTCCAACAAGCTTCGCATGCGGCAGGGACTTGCCCTGCTGGCCACACTTGCATGCCTGACCATACTGCTCAGTGCGTGTGGAGCGGAAACGAATGTGAAGAAGGGTGACCAGTTCTATGCCATCGGCGAATACTTCGACGCATCTGCCGAATACAAGAAAGCCTACTCGCGCACCGCCATCAAGGACAAGCCCAAGCGGGCCGAGCGGGCATGGAAACTGGCGGAATGCTACCGCCACATCAACTACAACGCCAAGGCAGCGGGTGCCTACCAGAATGCATTGCGATATCACTACCCAGACTCGCTGGCCCTGCTCTATCTGGCACAGGCACAACAGAGGCAAGGCGACTACAAGAATGCGCTGAAGAACTACGAAGCCTACCTGGAGCTGGTGCCGGGCGACCAGCTTGCCACCAACGGCAGGCTGGGCTGTCTGCAAGCGCCCATGTGGAAGAAGAAGCCCACCCTATACACTATAAAGAAGGAGCCAGTGCTCAACGGCCGCCGCTCAGACTATTCGCCCGCACTCTTCGGCGACGAATGGGACCAGCTTTATATCACTACCACCCGCCCACAGATAGAGTCGGGAGAGATAAGCGGCATCACCGGCATCAAGAGTGCAGACATATGGGTGAGCAAGAAAGACGAGAAGGGCAAGTGGGAGCAGCCCACCAGCGTGGAAGGCGGACTGAACAGCGAATATGAGGAAGGTGCATGCTGCTTCTCGCCCGACGGACGCACGATGTACCTCACACGCTGCACCTTCGATGCCGAATACCCGCGATATGCCGAAATCTACACCAGCACACGCTCCGATGCATCGTGGAGCACACCCCAACGGCTGCAGATAAGCAAGGATACCCTATCGAGCTATGCCCATCCCGCTGTCAGCCCCGACGGCAAGTGGCTCTACTTCGTGAGCGACATGCCAGGCGGCATGGGCGGACTGGACATCTGGCGTGTGGCGCTCACCGAGCATGGTATGGGAGGCGCCGAGAACCTGGGAGAGCCCATCAACACGGCAGGCAATGAGATGTTTCCCACCTTCCGCCCCAACGGGGAACTCTATTTCTCAAGCGACGGACTGCCTGGCATGGGCGGACTGGACATCTTCAAGGCAGTGTGTGACAGCACTGGACAATGGAAGGTGGAGAACCTGAAATACCCCATGAACAGCAACGGGGATGACTTCGGAATGACCTTTGAGGGACTGCACAACAGGGGATTCTTCAGCACCAGCCGCGGTGACGCACGCGGATGGGACCACATCATGTCCTTTGAATGCCCCGAGGTATTGCAGACGGTGAAGGGTTGGGTATATGAGAAGGACGGATACGAACTGCCCGAAGGGCTGGTGTATATGGTGGGTGACGACGGTACCAACCTGAAACTGAGCGTGCGAGGCGACGGTTCCTTCACCCAAGAGGTGAAACCCCATGTGCGATACGTGATGCTGGGCACCTGCAAGGGCTACCTCAACCACAAGGAGGAACTCACCGTGGATACCAGCAGCGTGAGCCGGGAATATGTGCTGCAGTTCCCCCTGGCAAACATCAACGTGCCGGTGCTCATACGCAATGTGTTCTATGCCTTCGACAGTGCCGAACTGACCGCAAACAGCACGATGGCGCTGGACAGCCTGGTGGATCTGCTCAACGAGAACCCCAACGTGACCATAGAACTGGCTGCACACTGCGACTACAGAGGCAAGGACGAATACAACCAGCGGCTGAGCCAGCGGCGTGCAGAGAGCGTGGTCAACTACCTCTTGCAGCATGGAATAGCCGACGACCGCCTTACACCCGTGGGATATGGCGAGAGCCGGCCCAAGGTGGTGACGCGAAAGATAGCAGAGCAGAACGATTTCCTGCATGAGGGCGATACGCTCACCGAGGCGTTCATCAAGGCTCTGCCCGACACTGCACAGCAGGAGAAGTGCAACGCACTGAACCGCCGCACGGAGTTCAAGGTGCTGCGCACCACCTACGGCCTCTTTGACCTGCCCGTCAAAGAACCCAAGCAGGAAGAGGGAGATGCTGCAAAGGACAAGGACAAGCAGGAAGCGGCCAACAACAAGGAAGCTTCTGCCGAAAAGAAGAAGCAGGCCGGGCAGCCTGTCCAATAGCCTTTGTGCACACACCCAGGGGCGCCTCTCGCCCACCCCACTGTTTTTCCAGAAAAGCCACAGCACGCTGCAACCATCAACGCAGCGCACTGCACAGCCTCATGCACCGCACTGCATCGGAGGGTGCACCGCACTGCGCAAACAGCCCCAACCAGAAAGCCCTCTGCCAGCCAGCGCTCACACTGGACGGCAGAGGGCTTCTGCTTTCTGTCCCGAAATCCTATTTCCGGTTCTCCTTGACGATATGCGTACCCAGTGCAGGCACCATCTCCATGTCGCCGGCACCCTCCATGGCATCGGTCTTGGCGCTTATGTTGTCGAGATAGTTCACCAATGCAGCCTCGGGCAGGCAGGGTACCACGGGACTGCCAAACTCGCGCGTTCCGTGATGGGCCAGCACACAGTGTACGATGCGCTTCACCTCGTCGGCATCCACCCCGCGCTGGTCGAGCACATTGTGCAGTTTGTGCGCACTGATGTAGATGTGGCCCATGAGATACATGTCGGGCTGCGTTTCACCCTGCACATTGTACTCATACACCTTGCCATAGTCATGGAAGAGGATGGCCAGTATGCAGCGCTCCACCTTCAGCGGGTAAGGCAGGCAGGGATAGAGGCCCGAGAGCATGTGCAGCATCTGATGGGTGTGGTTGAGCAGCCCGCCGGGAAAAACGTGATGCATGCTTGTAGCCGCCGGGAAGCGGCTGTAGGGGGCATAAAGCTTGTCGGCAAACTGGCGGATGATGTCGGCCAGAGTGTCGTCGGTGCAGTAGGAGAGCAGTTGGGCTATCGTCTTGTCCCACTCCTCGCGTGCCACCGGACGCGGGATGAGATGATAGAGCGGATGGCCGGCATCGGGGAATCCACCGGCCGCAAGGTCCTGTGCACCGCACGACTTCTTGCCTCCCTTTTCTGTAATCATATAGATGGTAACGAGCTGGCCCACCTCTGGCTGGGCTGTGGGAGCCAAGTCCCACACGGCAAGGTTGAGCGTTTCATCGGTGTTGGCAACCTTGAGCAAGGCATAAGGACTGCCCGTGCGTGTGGTGCCGTTGGTGCGTGAAAGTACAAGATATTCGTTCATGGTTTGCTTGTTGATTTATAGTAGAACTTATCAGCGAGCTGCCTGAGTATCAGCAGCGTCCATATCAAGCAGAAGAAGCACACGCCCTCGGCGGCCTTGTCAAGCCCGAGCGGTGCGAAAGGCAGCGTGCAGAGCGAGAAGAGCGTGCAGAGCGAGAGCAGCATGTGACGGCGCAGCACACGCAGCAGCAAGCGTCGTCCCCAACGGTTGACAGCCAGCCAGGTGGTGAGCCCAAGCGCAAGCAGGAACACCTTGGTATCCCACAGAGTCTGCAGGGCCAATGTGGTCTGGCTGATAGTCTGGCTGAGTCCGGTGGGCGGTACAAAACGCCCCGAGGTGAGAGCCTGCCCCACACACAGCCCGGTGCCAATGCAGAAACCGATGACCATAGGCCAGCAGGCACGCTGGAAGAAGTGGCTTCGGGTGAGCCAGGACATCCACAGGAAGCCGCCACAGAGCGGGATGGCTATACCATCGTGAGTGTAGCTGCAGAAGATGCCCATGAGGAGCATGAGCACATAGATGTGCCCATAGTCGCGCCGGCGGATACGCACATATTGCCCTATGAAAAAGGGCACCATGCACTGCGATGCCAGATAGAGCACCGACTCGGCGTCCAGCGTGAGCAAGCCAGCGCCCCTGGGCAGGAAGAAAAGGAGGAAAAAGGCGGTGAGGGCTATCTCCTCGGGGCGACGGCCAGAGCGCACCAGGCGGCAGCAGAGCCACACCAGCAGCGTGAAGAGTGACGCATAGGAAAGCACCACAGCCCACAACCGCCACATGAGCATGTGCCTGTGAGGGAGAACCCACGCCAGCAGGGCTGTGACAGCAAACACGGCCACATAGGTAAGTATCTTTCTGTAATCTGTATGCATATCGGTCGGGCACCATCGGGAAAACCGCCAGGCGCGGGTATCTACAACGACAAAGATACGGACTTATTTCCTTACCACTTGCCATCGCAAGGCAGAAAAGCACCGACAGAAACAGACAATGCGGCAGATTATGTCAGTAGGCAGTCTGCCATTTTGTCCGCTCCTGCACGTTTGGCACACTATTCGTATGATAAACGGTGGAGAATAAAAATATAAATCAAAAACATACAAGAACTATGAACATCAAACCATTGGCAGACCGCGTGCTCATTGAGCCGGCACCTGCAGAGACCAAGACAGTAGGTGGTATCATCATTCCCGATACAGCCAAGGAGAAACCCCTGAAGGGCACAGTAGTGGCCGTAGGTCACGGCACCAAGGACGAAGAGATGGTGCTCAAGGTTGGGGACCAGGTGCTCTACGGCAAGTATGCCGGCACAGAGCTGGAACTGGAGGGCCAGAAATACCTGATCATGAGACAGAGCGACGTGGTGGCCATCCTGGGCTAAACCGCCGCCTATACATTATATATATTATAAGGACATTCAAGGAGGAAACATACTATGGCAAAAGATATTAAATTCGACGCTGACGCACGCGAGTTGATGAAGGAAGGCATGGACAAGCTGGCCAATGCCGTAAAGGTGACACTGGGCCCCAAGGGCAGAAACGTGGTCATCGAAAAGAAGTTCGGCGCACCACACATCACCAAGGACGGTGTGAGCGTAGCCAAGGAAGTGGAGTTGAAGGACTCTTTCCAGAACGCAGGAGCACAGCTGGTGAAGAGCGTGGCCACCAAGACCGGCGATGATGCAGGCGATGGTACAACCACAGCCACCATCCTGGCTCAGGCTATCGTACGCGAAGGACTGAAGAACGTGGTGGCTGGAGCCAACCCCATGGACTTGAAGCGCGGTATCGACAAGGCAGTGGCTGCCGTGGTGGAGAACATCAAGGAGCAGGCCGAGCAGGTAGGCAGCGACTATCAGAAGATAGAGCAGGTGGCTACCGTGAGTGCCAACAACGACCCCGAAATAGGCAAACTGCTGGCTGATGCCATGCAGAAGGTGAGCAAGGACGGTGTGATCACCATCGAGGAGGCCAAGGGACGCGACACTACCATCGGAGTGGTAGAGGGTATGCAGTTTGACCGCGGCTATCTGTCATCTTACTTCGTGACCGACACCGAGAAGATGGAGTGCGTGATGGAGAACCCCTACATCCTCATCTATGACAAGAAGATAAGCAACCTGAAGGACTTCCTGCCCATCCTGGAGCCTGCTGTACAGAGCGGCCGACCCCTGCTGGTGATTGCCGAGGACGTGGATAGCGAGGCTCTGACCACACTTGTGGTGAACCGTCTGCGCGGCCAGCTGAAGATTTGCGCCGTGAAGGCTCCTGGCTTTGGCGACCGCAGAAAGGCCATGTTGCAGGATATCGCCATCCTGACAGGCGGCTTGGTAATCAGCGAGGACACTGGCCTGAAGCTGGAGCAGGCTACCATCGAGATGCTGGGCACATGCGACAAGGTGGTCATCAGCAAGGACAACACCACCATCGTAAACGGTCACGGCGACAGCCAGAACATCAAGGACCGCGTCAACCAGATTAAGAACGAGATAGCTTCAAGCACCAGCGACTACGACAAGGAGAAGCTGCAGGAGCGTCTGGCAAAGCTCTCCGGCGGTGTGGCAGTGCTCTATGTGGGTGCTCCCAGCGAGGTGGAGATGAAGGAGAAGAAGGACCGCGTGGACGATGCACTGTGCGCTACACGTGCTGCCATCGAGGAAGGTATCATCCCCGGAGGCGGTGTGGCCTACATCAGAGCACAGAGTGTGCTCACCGACCTCAAGGGTGCCAACGCCGATGAGACTACCGGCATACAGATTGTACGCCGTGCCATCGAGGAGCCTTTGCGCCAGATTGTGGCCAACGCAGGCGAAGAGGGCAGCGTGGTAGTGAACAATGTACGCCTGGGCAAGGGCGACTACGGCTACAACGCACGCGAGGACAAGTACGAGAACATGAAGGAGAGCGGAATCATCGACCCTGCCAAGGTGACCCGTGTAGCTCTGGAGAACGCTGCCAGCATCGCAGGCATGTTCCTCACCACAGAGTGTGTCATCTGCGACGCCAAGGAGGAGAATCCTGCTCCCGCTATGGGTGCCGGCGCTCCCGGAATGGGCGGCATGATGTAATCAGCCAAAGACATTTTTCCCACAGATAGGGTTTCCCGAGGGCGGGATGCGACCTCTGTCACACAAGACAGGTTGCATCCCGCCCTTTTTCATTTTTATCCGCAAGTGACACTTATTTCGTCCACAGCCTTTGCCATCCCACTATTTTATAGTATATTTGCCTTTGATTAATCAATTTAACACAACAAAACTATGTTCGAAGGACAACCACGAGGGCTGTGGGCCCTTGCTTTTGCCAACACGGGAGAGCGTTTCGGCTACTACACCATGCTGGCAGTATTCATTCTCTTCCTGCAGGCCAACTTCGGCTGGAACGGTGCTACCGCAGGACTTGTATATTCCAGTTTCCTCATGTTGGTGTATTTCCTGCCGCTCTTTGGCGGTATCGCCGCCGACCTGTGGGGCTACAGCCGCATGGTGACGACTGGCATCTTCATCATGTTTGCCGGCTACGCATTGCTCTCCATCCCTATGGGGGCAAGCACGACAGCCATTGTGGCAATGGGTGCAGCGCTTCTGCTGGTGAGCCTGGGCACAGGTCTGTTCAAGGGTAACCTGCAAGTGATGGTGGGCGACCTGTACAATGACCCGAAGTATGCAGGCAAGCGCGATGCAGGTTTCTCACTCTTCTACATGCTCATCAACGTGGGTGCTCTCTTTGCTCCTACCGCTGCCATCAAGATCATGGAGTGGGCGCAGACGTCACTGGGCATCAGCGAAGCAGACTCTTATCACTTTGCCTTTGCCGTGGCATGCGTGTCACTGATAATCTCCATCTGCATCTATTACGGCTTCAAATCCACCTTCCAGCAGGTGCTCAACGTGGAGAAGAAGGACAAGGCCAAGGCTGACACTGCCAATGAGAAGGAACTGAGCAAGAGCGAGACCGTCGAGCGCATCGTGTGCCTGGTGCTTGTGTATGCTGTGGTAATCTTCTTCTGGATGGCCTTCCACCAGAATGGTGCCACTCTGACCTACTTTGCACGTGACTACGTGGCCACCACAGCCACTGGCATTACCGCTATGGAGTTCGACGTGACCAACCTTCTGCTCTGCATCGTAATAGTGTATGGCCTGTTTGGCATCTGCCAGAGCAAGGCCGCTCAGCAGAAAGCCATCTGGGGAGCAGCCATCCTGGCAGCCGCAGGCATTCTGTATTACAAATATACCCTCACGGGTGAGGTGGGCGTTTCAGCTCCCATCTTCCAGCAGTTCAACCCCTGCTTCGTGGTGGCTCTCACCCCTGTAAGCATCGCTCTGTTCGGCTGGCTGGCCAAGAAGGGCAAGGAGCCCAAGGCACCTGTCAAGATTGGACTTGGCATGCTGGTGGCTGCCGTTGCCTATCTCTTGATGACTGTCACCTCAATCGGACTGCCTGCACCCAACGCCGAGACACCTGAGCATCTGGCCAACGTAAGCCCGAACATCCTGGTGAGCACTTATCTCATTCTCACCTTTGCCGAGCTGCTGCTCTCACCCATCGGCATCTCATTTGTCACCAAGGTGGCTCCTCCCAAGTACAAGGGCATGATGATGGGCGGATGGTTTGTGGCTACTGCCGTGGGCAACTTCCTCGTGAGCATTCCCACTATCCTGTGGGGCAAGGACCTCTACATCGTGTGGGGCACTCTGATGTGCATCTGCCTGGTGGCTGCACTCTTCATCTTCAGCATCATCAAGAAGCTGAACCGCGTGGCATAATCTGCCCTGCGCCCTGTTTCACCCCATAGAAAAGGGGCATGGATACCTCTCTCGGACCTTCCATGCCCCTTTTCCCTTTACAGACAGGCCGGCCAAACGGCCAACGACAAACAGCCAAACCACACCTCAGGATGAATATCAGAGAAACCGTCGAGGCACAGCGTGCCTATTTCCAGTCGGGTGCCACACTCAGCCGAGAAGCCCGTTGCACCGCGCTCTTGAAGTTGCGAGAGGGCATCAAGAGGCATGAAGAGGAGATCACAGAAGCCCTCCACAGCGACCTTGGCAAGTCGCCCACCGAGGCGTATATGACCGAGATAGCCTCGCTATACTCCGACATCGACCATGCCATCAGGCATCTGAAAGGCTGGATGCGGCCTCATCGCGTGGGCACACCGCTGAGCCTGGCGCCTGCCTGCTCCCGGGTGGTGCAGAGTCCCTATGGTGTGACGCTCATCATAGCTCCCTGGAACTACCCCATCCTACTCACTCTGTCGCCCCTGATAGGTGCCTTGGCAGCCGGCAACTGTGCGGTTCTGAAGCCCTCGGAATCGGCTACCGCCTGCGCCAAAGTCATCTGCAAGCTGCTCTCCAGCTGCCTTGACGAACAACTGGTGACGGTCATCAACGGCGATGCAGAGGTGGCAAAGAGTCTGCTCAACGAGCATTTCGACTTCATCTTCTACACCGGCAACGCACAAGTGGCACGCTACGTGATGGAAAAAGCAGCGCGCCATCTCACACCCATCCTGCTGGAACTGGGCGGGAAGTCGCCTGTCATCGTCACGCGAAGCGCCAACCTGCGCCTGGCAGCCCGACGTATCGCCTTCGGCAAATGGATGAATGCTGGCCAGACATGCGTGGCTCCCGACTATGTGCTCGTTGAGGAGTGCGTGCACGATGCTTTCGTCAAGCATCTCAGAGAACAGACCGAGGCGATGTACGGCACTCATCCGCTCACCAATCCTGCCTACGGAAAGATTATCAACCGGCATCATTTCCATCGCTTGCAGCAACTCATCCTCCCGCAGAAGGTCTTGTTTGGAGGAGAAGCAGACAGCCAGTCGCTTCGCATAGCACCTACCGTGCTTGACCACGTGCATCCTCAGGATGCCGTAATGGGTGAGGAAATCTTCGGCCCCATACTGCCCGTACTCACGATAGCCAATCTGGAGGAGGCCATAAGCTTCATCAGCAGCCGCCCTCACCCATTGGCCCTCTACCTCTTCACATCCAGCCATCATGAGGAGCACCGCGTGATGAACAGCTTGCAGTTTGGTGGCGGCTGCGTCAATGACACCCTCGTGCATCTGGCCAACCATCATCTGCCCTTCGGCGGCATCGGTGAGTCGGGCATGGGCACCTACCAGGGTCAGCATTCCTTCCTTGCTTTCAGCCATCCCAAGGGCATCCTCACCACCCCCACATGGCTCGACATCCCCATCCGCTACCAGCCCTACACCAAGCTCAAGGACTGGCTCATCCGGTTCGTCACCCGCTGAACTCCACCCAGGCTGCACCCTTCGCAAACCCACCTACCCCTCTGACATTCACCCAATAAGCCACGGTACACAAAGTTGTGGTCCACAAACTTGTGTACCATGGCATTTTTATATAACTTTGCAGAAACATTAAAGGAGGGACTGATATGGAAAAGCATTTTATCTATGGCATGTCGGTTGAGGGCGAAAACTTCACTGACCGCACGAGAGAGACCCAAAGACTTAAGAAAGACTTTGAGCATGGAATGAATGTGATTCTCATTTCTCCCAGACGAATGGGCAAGACTTCGCTGGTCAAGAAGGTAAAGGCTGAGATTAGCGACCCCCATATTCGCATCGTGATGATGGATATCTATGACTGCCGCTCCGAATATGATTTCTACAACCGCTTTGCCGCTTCCATTCTGAAAGAGACCTCCAACAAGATGGAACAGACTCTGGAGAACGTGAAGAAGTTCCTTGTTCGCCTCACGCCCAAGATATCGTTCAGTCCGGAACCTCTCTCTGAATACTCCATGTCATTGGGTATCAGCCCCGAAAACTATACTCCTGAAGAGATTCTCAACCTGCCCGAAGTGATAGCCAAAGAAAAAGGAATCCATATAGTCATCTGTATAGATGAGTTCCAACAGATAGGTGAAATGCCCGACTCACTCAGTATCCAGAAAAGGATGAGAGGTGTGTGGCAGCATCAGACACATGTCTCATACTGCCTCTATGGGAGCAAGAAACATCTGATGACCAACCTGTTCCAGAACAAGCGCATGCCCTTCTACCAGTTTGGTGAGACCAATGAACTGTCTGCAATAAGCACCCAAGACTGGGTTCCGTTCATACAGAGCCGCTTCGAGAAGAACAGACAGTTCATCTCGGCAGACTACGCCTCCAGGATTTGCGAATACGTGGGCAACCATTCCTCATACGTTCAACAGTTGGCATGGAACATCATGGTGGAGACTGACAAGGAAGTGAACGAAGAGAGTTTTGCCAATGGATGGAAAGCCATGCTGGCCCAATGCAGCAGTTACTTCCGGGAACAAATTAGAGGACTAAGCAGTTATCAGATGAACTTCATTCGTCTGCTTTGCTCCGGCATCACGTCAGACTTCGGCAGCAAGGCACATCAGGAAATGTTCTCACTGGGCAGCAAATCCAATATCACACGCATCAAGACATCCCTCATAGAGAGAGAAATCGTCGAACAAGAGGCCGACAACAGCATCCACCTCATCAACCCCGTGTTCCAGAGGTGGTTTACCTCAGAGTACCTGTAACCCTCCACTTCCACCGACAGTTCGCCCTCGCCACACGCCACACGTTTTTCGATGCGGCGCAAGGATTGCTGCATATCCTCGAAAAAGGGAAATAAAAACCACAGCAAGACGTTTTTCCCCTTTCTTCTTTAGTCTGCTTGAATGCCAAAAGCAGTTTTTCCGCCTTTCACAAAACCATTTATGATGTTGACGTAAAAGCTCTCTGCGCCTTTCCGAAGACATATTCAGGAGCCAGACAGGCGCTCTTCTTCTCAAGAACAAACCTTGTAGGAACAGCCGTTGCAGGCTTACCTCCAGCCCTTCTCCCCCTCGCGCGTACATTATATATATGCAGATGACAGAGGGGTGGACGATTGGAAGCCCGAAGACAGTTCTTCAGATAAGGGCAAACACGATGCTGTCGGATTAGGCAAATACTTTTGAACGATGGACAGCATTCCCCTTCTGGAGCAGAATCTTGCTTTTCCAGACGAGAAAAAGGGCTTTTTCTGCTTAGAGAACAATCCTCTATCTGAGGTTTTCATACAGGCTTTATTGCAGAATGAATCACTTTACAAACCATTCTGTTTTAGAATTATATTCTTTAGTAAGTGCTTTTTATTGCCTTACAGACCTGCATCGCCGTAACTTTGCAGTGCAAAACAAAGGAGAATCAAAGACTTCTGCCAAGTGTAGCAAACACAAAGAACAGGATAATACAAACAAATAAAAAGGATACGACTATGGCAACAAATCAGAAACTGCACCTTGAGACTCTGGCACTTCATGTTGGTCAGGAGACCGCCGACCCCGCAAGCGACGCTCGCGCAGTGCCTATCTATCAGACTACCAGCTATGTTTTCCACAACTCCCAGCATGCTGCCGACCGCTTCGGACTGCGTGATGCCGGCAACATCTACGGCCGACTGACCAACAGCACCCAGGATGTGTTTGAGAGACGAGTGGCTGCGCTGGAGGGCGGAGTGGCAGGTCTGGCCGTGGCAAGCGGTGCTGCAGCCGTCACCTATGCACTGCAGAACGTGCTTCAGAATGGTGACCACATCGTGGCAGCCGACAACCTCTACGGTGGTTCCTTCAATCTCATCACCCACACGCTGCCCACCCAAGGCGTGGAATACAGCATCGTGAACGTAAACGACTTGCAGGCACTGGAGGCCGCAATACGTCCCAACACCAAGGTCATCTACGCCGAGACCTTCGGCAACCCCAACAGCGATGTGACCGACCTGGATGCCATTGCCGAGGTGGCACACCGTCACGGCATACTCTTCATCGTGGACAACACCTTCGCACCCATCCTTATACGTCCCCTCGAGCATGGTGTGGATGTGGTGGTACACAGCGCCACGAAGTTCATAGGCGGCCACGGCAGTTCGCTGGGCGGAGTGATAGTGGATGGAGGCAAGTTCGACTTCAAGGCCCATGCCGACAAGTATCCCACTCTGGCCAAGCCCGACCCATCCTATCATGGTGCCGTCTTTGCCGATGTGGCTGGTCCAGCCGCCTTTGTCACCCGCATCCGTGCCGTCATCCTGCGCGATACAGGAGCCACCATTTCACCCTTCAACGCCTGGATACTGCTTCAGGGCGTGGAGTCACTGCCCCTTCGCATCGAGCGCCATGTGGATAACGCGCTGCGGGTAGTAGATTATCTGAACCGTCATCCCAAGGTGAAAAGCGTGTCGCATCCCGCCCTTCCCAGCCACAAGGACCATGCGCTCTACGAGAAATACTTTCCCCAGGGCGGCGGCAGCATCTTCACCTTCGAGATAGATGGCACCCAGGAAGATGCCTGGAAGTTCATCGACTCCCTCAAGATCTTCTCCCTGCTGGCCAACGTAGCCGATGTGAAGTCCCTCGTCATCCATCCCTACACCACCACACACTCCCAGATGAGCCCCGAGGAACTGGCCGAACAGCACATCACACCCAGCACCGTCCGCCTCTCCATAGGCGTAGAGCACATCGACGACATCATCGCCGACCTGGACCAAGCCTTTGCACAACTCTGACACACCATAGCGTAAATCCTCACCCAGCCGCCTGCCTCCTCTTTCACAAGGACAGGCGGCTGGGCTTTTTAAGAGATGACGAAGCAAGCTTTAGCCCATATCTCGCGAAGCAGATGAAACTGACTTACAAACAGGAAAGCCCCCTGTCAGGGCCACTTATGGTCTGCTGAATCAAACTCCCTTCACTGGTTGAGAGGAGCAGACATAAACCCTCATGGTGACGACAACGATGAAATTTCGCCAGATTTCGGTTAGGACAAGACAAAGTACCCTCTGGAACTTCATCACATGTTTGATGAAGTTGCATGAAGATAATACTGACGTGCATACTTATAGTTGGTGCGTGTTTTACGATAGCGATATAGACATTAATATCGGACTGTTGAGACTATCCCCCAAACACCAATTAGTACACAAGGAGAAGAAGTCTCCCTATGCACTCTCAGTTAGTCATCATAACAGGAAAGGCGCTCTCCGCCACCGTCCAACCCAAGGCTGGACGGTGGATGAAACCAACTTACTTTGCAAAGTAATATATCTTCTCTGACCGTCCAGCCTAGGGTTGGACGGTGAATACATACAGCCTACCAACCCCTGAAGGCAGAATGAAGCTTGCAGATGATATATCTGCTTTCCACGCACAATTATAAGGACATCCTACCCCAACCCTCTTTGCATTTCTATTCTATCCGAATCATCAAGATTGCAGCAACCACAGAAAACTTTTGACAATATAGACTTGGGCGTAGTCAATGAGAATAAGGTCAAGATTCTAAAGATTGAGGAAATCGAGTTTGAAGCAAAGAAGCATCTTGTTCTTGGGTCTGAAACGCTCGTTGAACCCGAATTAATGTCACGCGAATTGCTATTATCGTGAAAAAATACGTATCTTTTCTTTGTACTCACCAAAACAGTTCAACACATGAGCGAATCCAGTATCCGTCAATTCATTGAAAAGTACTATCCGAAGTACTATTCCACTGAGACGTACCCGGCATCAGAGTGCGTACGAATCCATAAGATTACAGAACCTTGGAGCCCAAACAAACACCAATGACGCTATCAAGGCTCTTGTCGTTGCCATCAACGATGAGCGTGACAAGCGGCAAAATGGCATGTCAACAAAACCTACACTTACTATATGCAGCAACTCAACAAAATGATTATTGAGAATAAGGCATTGCAGAATGAAAATGAAGCGCTAAAGGCTGAAAATGCAAAAGTGAAACAACACATATCGCAACTTGACGAGAACGCAGTCAGATGAGTAACCGTTCAAAAGGATGCCGTTATTGAAAGTCTCAATACCCAATTAGCCTCAAAAAACGAGGACATTACAATGAGGGGCGATTTGTAGCAATCAGCACTACAAATCACCTCGAATCACAGAAATGCGATGCCAGAAGTAAAGATTCCCAGTTATTTATTCTTTCATCTGAATAAGATTTCCTATTTTTGTGGTCAATAATTGACAATTCTATCAAAAGAAAGTCTATTGGTTTAATCTAACCTCTGAGCAATAACATTGGAAGATAACACCAAACAGCCTTTAACGGCTGACGCTTCATTGTATAACGGGCAGCCTACTGACACAGGCTTATCGTGTCCAAGTGCAGGATTTAACTTCTGCACGCCATCCATTCTAAGGGTATTAATATTCAAACAATAAACTATTATTCATATGATGAATTTAATAAGTCAATATATACAGACAGTTGATACTATTTATCAAACTGGCGAAACAACCGAACATAGTTTTCGTGGAGCATTAGAAACTCTACTTAATTCTTTTTTACCTAAGCCTAAAAAAAACAGCGTTCCTATTAAGATTATCAATGAACCTAAGCGTAAGGAATACGGAGCTCCTGATTTCGAGTTGCGTAAAGGGGATACCATTATTTCTTTTATTGAAACAAAAGACTTGTTTGATAAGGATTTGAGAGGTGAAAACAACAAAGCACACAAAGAGCAATTTGACAGATATAAGAAAGCTATTAATACCATAGCGTTTACTGACTATCTTGAATTCGTGCTTTATGAGAAAGGAGAAGAAACTCTGTCTGCGAAAATAGCAGAAAGAAAAGATGGGCATATTGTTCCTACTAAAGATGAGGAACAAATATCTGTTTTTACTAAACTTCTTTCTAAATTGATAGAAGCAAAGCCACAACCAATAAATAGTGCAAGAATTCTTGCTGAAACACTTGCAGCAAAAGCAAAGGTTATAGCAGCTATTCTTTCTATAGCGTTGTTTAAAGCCGGAACAAATCAGACAAAAGAAGATAAGGATTTACATATAAAATTAGATGCTTTCAAAAAGTTCCTCGTGCATGATATGACTGAGGAACAGTTTGCTGATTTCTATGCTCAAACGATTGTTTATGGTATGTTCATTGCAAGAATATACGACAAGTCACCATCAACGTTTTCGCTACAGGAGGCATCCGAACTCATACCAAGCATTAATCCTTTCTTGAAAAAGATATTCAAGCAACTTGCTTTAGCAGAACTTCATAGTGGTGTTAAATGGATTGTTGAAGAGCTGATAGAGATATTTAAAGTCACAAAAATGGAGCGTATCCTTCACAACTATGGAAAGGATCCGCTTGTACATTTTTATGAGGATTTCTTGGCAGAATACAATCCTAAAATTCGTGAAGAATTTGGTGTTTGGTATACTCCTAAAGAGGTTGTTGGCTTTATCGTTGATGCTGTAGATCATCTTCTGCGTACAGAATTATGCATAAATGACGGATTAGCAAATAACACATTGATAGAATATAATGGCAAGCAGACGCATAAAGTACAAGTTCTTGACCCTGCAACGGGTACAGGAACTTTCCTTGCTGCTGTTGCTGAAAGGATTAAAGAGTCATACAAAGGTCAAGAGGGGTTATGGGCCGAAGATGTAGTAAATCATATCGTGCCACGTCTCAACGCATTCGAATACTTGATGGCTCCATACACAATGGCTCACCTAAAATTATCTACATCCCTTGGGCTTGACAAGGTTGAAAACGAGAGCATTGACCGACTTAATATTTTTCTAACCAACTCCCTTGAAAAGGATTATCCAGAGGAAATTCTACCTTTTGCAAAATTCATTACTGATGAATCAAATGCGGCAAATATCATCAAGCGCAACACTCCTATCATGGTCGTGATGGGTAATCCGCCATACAATGAAAAATCCGCAAATACTGGTGAGTGGATTATGAGCCTTATGGACGACTATAAGCAGGAGCCAGGTATGAGTAAAATCCAAGTAAGCAGAAATCGCAAAAATGGTAAAGTAAAATATAAAAATACTCTTAAAGGAGTGAATTCCAAGGGAATTAATAACGACTATTGCAAATTCATACGACTGGGGCAGAACTTTGTTGAAAAAACAAAAGAAGGGGTGTTGGCGTATATTACCGCAAATACGTATTTGGACTCACGTTTGTTTAGAGGTATGCGGTATGAATTAATGAAATCATTCAACAAAATACACATTGTCAATCTTCATGGTTCTACCATGCGCAATGAAAGTACTGACGAAGTTACAGACCAATGTGTGTTTGATATTCGTCAGGGGGTATCCATTATTATAATGGTAAAAAACAAAGAAACAGATGAATTGGCAAAAGTGTACTACAAAGATATTTATGGCAAACGTAATCAAAAACTTTCTTTTTTAGAAAAGAACAAGTTGGCTGATATAGATTTTACAGAATTACGACCAACTGCACCCCTATATACTTTTCGTATAATAGACGAAAAAATAAAAGAACACTATGCCAATGGATTCAAGATAGATTCGTTGATGCTGTATAAGGTACAAGGGTTTACGTCAGACAAGGATAGCGTGGCCATTCATTATGAAAAGGCTGGAATTGAAAACCTTCTATCGTTGATGCTCTCAGATAAGACAGACGTAGAATTGAGAAAAGAAGTAGGTTTCAAGGATACACGTGATTGGAAACTTGATAAGGCTCGCCAAGCGTTAAAGCTCAAGCAACAATACGAGCGTTTTATAACAGAAGTTCAATACCGTCCATTTGATACAAGATGGACGTATCTTGACAAAACGCTTGTTACATATCCTCGTCCTCTCATATTATCTTCTATCTTTAATAGAGAAAATCAAGTGCTATGTGTAGGGCAACAAGGCAATGTAATTGGAGATGACGAATGGTCTTTGGTTTATACTTCCACTTTGCCGACAGATAAAAATGCCGCTCCCCGAGGCGGCATCTATTTGTTTCCTATGATTATCTATGACGGAATGTTGAAGTATGCAAACTTCTCTCCAGATATCCTGCAAAACATAGAGAATGGAATAGGCTTGCACCTGCAAGATGTAGAAGACGAAGAACGTAAAGAGGGCGGATTCCTTGCAATAGACCTTATCGACTACATCTATGCCGTGCTGCATAGCGTAACATATAGAGATACATATCATGATTTCTTGCAGAACGACTTCCCTACGATTCCTTATCCTGCATCGGCAGATTATTTCTTCAAGATGGCAGAGTTAGGAAAGAGGCTCCGTCATTTGCATGAATTAAAAGGAATAGACCGAACAGACCTCATCACAACTTATCCAGTGATTGGCACAAAAGACAATAACGTTATAAAAACTCATGTGTACGAAGAGACAAACGAGGGTATAGGTCGTGTGCGGATTAATAAGGAGCAGTATTTTGATGGAGTACCATCGGAAGCATGGAATATGATCATTGCAGGGTATAAGTCTCTTGAAAAATGGTTGAAAGACCGCAAGGACAAGCATTTAACAGGCGACGAGATTATTCATTTTCAGAAAATGGTAGTAGCTTTGGTTAAAACAATTCGTACTCAAGAAGAAATAGATGAAATCATAGAACTCTGAAAAGAAATATAGATGTTCGGAACTTGAAAAAACAAGTATATTTGTAACTATGCTCGAACTCGAACTACAACAATACCTCCGCCGTGAGTACCCGCAAGAGAATGCACGATGTGAATGGAAGGAATTTAAGAATTTGAAGAACTCGTTCTGTGGAAACGAGAAAGACGATGTCATATCCTACGTGTCGGCTATTGCCAACATGGAGGGAGGCCATCTTGTGATTGGTGTTAAAGACAAGACACTCGAAATTGTCGGGACTGACATATCAAGACTCACCTTTAATGGTCAACCAGCAAACACGCAGTCTGCAACTTTCAAACTCACAGAACAATGCACTTATCTGTCATCAGAAGGTTTAAGCATCGAAGAATTTGTAACTGATGATACAAACAAGCGAGTATGGAAGAATTTCCAAGATTACAAATATACACTTGGTGAAACATTCTTGTCAACATTAGTGTCTATCGAAGAAACAAAAAATGCAGAACGTGCAGCAAAACGTGCACATAAGTTTGACGCAGCTATTGATGCATCTGTGGAATTTTTCAATCTTGGAGCAAATTATTGGATGAAAGTATACAATGACCTTATGAAAGAGAACGTTCTTTCTTATGGTGATTGTAGCTTTATAAAAGGAATTGCAGACTACATTGCAAAGCAGAATTTACCTTCTGCCTCACAATGTAAGCGTTTGGCTAAAATCGTGAACAAGGCTGAAGACAAAGGCTACATAATGCCCAATTAAAAAACATTTTATGGCACTCGCAATAAACATAAACGACCTGCTTAACAAGCAGAAAATAGAATCTAACCGCATTGAGTTCAAGAAAGGTTGGAACCCAGGAAGCATATATCACAGTATATGTGCTTTCGCCAATGACTTTGATGACCTAGGTGGTGGATATATCATTGTAGGTGTAGATACCGATGATAAGACAGGCATGGCAATACGACCTGTAGAAGGCGTGCCAATGGAAAATATAGATAACATTTTGCAAGAGATGGTGGGCTACAACAACAAAATGGCTCCATACTACTTGCCTCGCACTTCTGTAGAGGAGGTTGATGGCAAACAGTTGATAGTTATATGGTGTCCTGCTGGCAGTTACCGTCCATATTCTGTGCCTGTAAACGTAACAGCGAAAGGGACAAAAGAATATTTCTACATTCGCAGTGGCACAAGTAGCATTGAGGCAAGAGGTGAAGTTCTCGTTGAATTGCGAGAGTTGGCTAATCGTGTGCCTTTTGATGAACGAGGCAATAGCGACATCCAGTTGGAAGATATTTCTCTGGTGCTTCTTCGTGATTATCTTGTCAAAGTGGGTAGCAAACTGGCTGATGATGTGATAACGACTCCGCTTTCTACCATACTTGACCAAATGGAACTGTACACAGGACCAAAAGAAAACCGTTTGCTTCGCAATGTGGTAGCCATGATGTTCTGTGAGAATCCAAGCAAGTTCTTCCCTTATACTCAGATTGATGTAGTGACATTCCCTAACGGAAAGATGAATGATCCAAACAATTTCACAGAAGTTACATTCAAAGGCAGTGTTCCGCAGATGATAAAACAGACAATGGATTACATCAAGAGCAATGTACTCAAAGAGCATGTGCATAAGATTTCCGGTAGGCAGGAGGCAGAACGTTTTTGGAACTATCCATACGATGCTATTGAGGAAGCAGTTGTAAACTCTGTATATCACAGAGATTTCTTGCAGCATGAACCAATAGAGATTACCATTGAACCAAGCGGAATCTCTATACTCAATTGTCCTGGACCTGACAGAAGCATCTCCAAGGAGGATATAGAAAAGGGCGATATGCTAAAAAGCCGTCGCTATCGCAACCGTCGTTTGGGTGATTTCTTAAAAGAACTTGACCTTACAGAGGGTCGCTCAACTGGTGTTCCAACAATACAAACAAAGTTAGCAGAGAATGGTTCCCCACGTGCCATCTTTGAAACTACAGATGACCGCTTGACGTTCTTGGTTACTATTCCTGTTCATGAAGGATGTCGTGAAAGTTCGGAAGCGAATAGCAACAGTTCGGAAACAGACATACTTGGTTCGGAAAGAGGTTCGGAAACAAAAACGAAAAGTTCGGAAAGAAGTTCGGAAACAAAGGACTTGATTATAGATATTATAAAACAAGACCCACATATAACAGCCGCTGAAATCGCAATGCAATTGAATATGTCTTCACGAGGAGTTGAGAAGCAAATACGTAAACTTCGTGAATTAGGCAAAATTAAACGAACAGGTGGTAGATTTGGAGGCTATTGGGAAATCGTAATATTAGACAAAGAATAAAACGGATATGTTATTAGGAAACAAGATAAGGTCTCTAAGAGACGAACAAGGAATATTGCAGCGTCAAGTAGCTGCATACTTAGAAATAGATACTCCAATGTTCAGCAAGATTGAACGTGGGGATAGGCGAGCAAAGAGAAGCCAAGTAATTCAAATGGCAACATACTTCAAAGTGGATGAAAAGGAAATGCTCACCCTTTGGCTTGCCGACAAAGTATTGGATGCTTTGGAGGGTGAAGACGAATTGAAACTTACAGCCATTGAAACAGCAAAAGACGAGTTAATGGATGTTAATCGCTAAAATCAAGCGTAAGATACATTAGGGATTGTCGTTTAATTCTAAGAATTCAATATCTAAAGACGAGGGTATGCCTTCTGAGGTTGTCCTCGTCTGCTTTTTGGGGAGTTTTATCGTAATTTGAGTCGATTTTTGCTTGGTCAGGGCATAGTTGTCCCTTGTATCGAAGACACCAAACAGCTGTCACTATTCTAAGGGCAAAACAACTTCTTTCTGCCTTCTGTTATTACCCACTTCTAATGGCATGGGAAGGAGGCGTATGCACGCTGCATTTATATTGTATAAGACACTCGGTTATCCCGAACTGAGGTAAACAATATTAAATCTACGCATTGATCTGTCAGTGCCTATACAAAAGTCGCAAATAATTTGTATCTTTGCGACAAAATCAAATACAATGGCAAGTATAGAAGACAATATTTTGACAGCTATTCAAGCCAAAGGAAGAGGAAGTATATTCTTCCCGTCTGATTTCACCTCATACGGTGAAGTAAAGGCTGTTGGTAAAAGTCTTGAAAGGCTGACAGCAAAAGGCGACATCGTACGTTTGGCAAGAGGCATATACTCATATCCAGAGATTGATACAGTCTTGGGGCTTGGTGTATTGATGCCCTCCATAGAACAGATAGCCGAAACTATCGCACGCAGGGACAAGGCGCGCATTGTTCCGACTGGCATATATGCTATGAACAGGTTAGGGTTGTCAACACAAGTACCGATGAATGTGGTTTACCTGACTGATGGTGCTCCACGCAAAGTAAGTCTTGGGAATGGCCGTTCGATACAGTTCAAATACACCACTCCACGGAATCTTGCATTCACTAATCCGCTTGCAATGCTCGTTACATTTGCCCTAAAAGAAATAGGGAAAGACAATGTAACGGAAGATATCATCAAGCGTATCAAAAGTGTACTTCAGAAAGAAAGAAAAGAAAATATAGTGGCAGACGAAGCACTCATGCCAGCATGGATAAGAAATATAACCAGAAAAGCGTATGAATAATTATTTTCAGTTATCCACAGAGCAACAACGAATGGTGCTCTCGCAAGCTGCCAACAGAACAGGACTGCCTGTGCAAGCTGTGGAAAAAGACTTATGGGTGACCGTGGTACTGCAACAGGTCTTCTCGTTACCTGTAGCGAAACATTTGGTATTCAAAGGCGGCACATCGCTCAGTAAAGTCTGGAAAGTTATACAACGTTTTTCCGAGGATATAGATTTGGCAATAGACCCTTCCATCTGGGGATTTGAAGGTGATTTGACAAAGAAACAAATTAAGCGGTTGAGGAAGGCTTCATCTGTTTTTGTAAGAGATGAGTTGTGCCAGCAGCTAAGAAATGAAGTATCATCAAACGGAATGGACAGCTGGCTCAACATAGAGGCAGAGCCAGATGGTGAGGGCGACAGTACATATCCTGAACCCAGAGTGATACACATAAGATATAAATCAATATTTGACAGTGACCTGCCCTATCTGCATTCGGAAGTAAAACTGGAGATTGGTGCCCGTTCCTTGCTTGAGCCAACTGCAGATGCTGTGGTTAAAAGCATTTTGGAAGAGGGGTTACCTATAAGTACAACCATAAAACAGTTAGCAATACCTACAGCTGTGGCTGAAAAGACATTCCTTGAAAAGGCATTCCTGCTGCATGAGTTGTTTTCCTCCCAGTTACCAAGGGAAGCTAATCGCAAATCTCGTCATCTGTATGACTTGGCACAAATGACAAACACCGATATTGCAGCACGGGCTATTGCCAATGATGAACTATGGAATACAATACATCATCATCGGGAACTATTCACCAGCATGAGTGGTGTGGACTATACCCCAGACATTAGAAAACGTATCTGCCTGCTACCTCCAGATGATGCCATTGACGATTGGCGTAACGATTACAAAGATATGCAATCTTCTATGATATATGGTGAAAAACCAACGTTTGAAGAGTTGACAGAGAAAATGAGAGAATTAGAAAATTTATTTCATAATACTAAACGCTAAAAACACTGATGAAATGAGATACTGTTTTTCTGGTCACGAATCATTTCCCTGTAAGTCCATGTGGCTAAAAAAAGGATATGATTATTTGGCTGATCACAACAAATTTACAGATCTAGACGCTGTTGTAAAACTCGGTGTCGGCAAAAAAAATGGTTCAATCAATTAGATTTTGGCTGAGGGCATTTGATCTTTTGAATGATGACGAGGCAACGGAAATTGCTCATTATCTTTTTGATGAAAGAGATGGAAGAGATCCTTATGCCGAGGATAATGCCACCCTATGGATTCTTCGAATATTAAATCACTCTCAATGCAAGCCAATTATAGTAACACAAACGATATGTTTTCAGGAGCAGGCAGTTACCCGTTGGAGAATCTACCCAAGGAGAACCTATGGGCCAAGTTGGCCGGTGCACTTGACTTGAGACATATTGAAGAAGAATACAACAAAAGACTCTCGAACCAGGTTCGCGGTGCGTGCAACAATGCCGCCTACTTCATTGTCAGGAAATTGAAGAAGTTCGTGATAGAACTTCATTGTCTTCTTTTGGAAGAATTACTCAAATTACAGCAAATTTACAATACTATATGATACTGGTGATTATTTGGAGAAGCCATGTGCCATCTGAGAAGAATGATGAATATATTTATTTAGTGAACCATAAATAAGAAACATTATACTATGGCAAAGAAATCGACACCTATTCCTGGGCTTACATTTTCTTGGAAAAGGGCGCTGGGGATAACACAGGCAAAACAGAAAATCAGCAGGAAGACAGGGATTCCGATGACCAAACAGGGAATAGAGAGGAAGATTGGTGGGGCTATCATCAGGAAACTCTTTGGGAAGTAGATGGAGGAGAAGGGTGCTGCGATGCAGATTGAAGACAGAACAGACACCTTGTCTGAAACAGTTTCCCTAACTTTGGAGGGCATTTCATAAATCTGACGATATGGCTATAGAGATAAGGTATAAGGAAGCAGAGGGGGAACTCTTTGGAATGAGCAAGTTGTGGGGATGCGCTGACCTGCCTCATGGTTGCAGATACCCTGAGGTGGAATGGGTGAATGAAGACGGGATGACGTGTGCCGACCCGATGACCTTTGTCTGCCAGATAAGACTTCAGGATATAGCGGCCTACGACAGCGAGAACCTCTTGCCACACACGGGAATGCTGTACTTCTTTGCCGACATTGATTACTTTCTGGGAAATCTGGAGGCTGACTCTCCAGGGATGGGACAATGGGACAAGGACAGGTACCGCGTTCTGTATGCTCCCGAAACAGAGCACCTGGATACGCACAGGATAGTGTGCGAGGACGGGACTGCCTTTGAACTGCCCGCCCAAGAACTGTCTTTCGTCCCCTGCGAAGAGCGTGCCGATGGCTTCAAACTGCTTGGCAAACCGTATTTCGAGGAGACCGAAGAGGAATACCCACACTATCTTTCGCTCCTACAACTGGACTGCAACGACGACTGGCGCCTGCAGTTCTACGACTGCGGAATGCTCAACTTCCTCATCACACCCGAAGATTTGGCTGCACGCAAATGGGAGCAAGCCATCTGCCACCTGCATTCCTTCTGATTTCAGAGCAATCCCACAAAATTTATTCTCGAAGGAAAGAGTGTCAGCCCGGTTCTCCATCTGCTTCCGAAGAAGTTCGCTTGGATGGAAACAGCACAATACGGAAAGCCCGCCATGCAATGTGGCGGGCTTTTCTGTACTATATACCTTATTATATATGCTTGCTCAGGGGATAAGGGCAAAGTAGAACACCGAAGCGGGGATAGCCAAGAAGCTGCTGTCGAAGCGGTCCAGAAGGCCGCCATGACCAGGCAGGATATGGCTGCTGTCCTTGATGCCCATCTGTCTCTTCATCTGACTTTCCACCAAATCACCCCATGTGCCGAACACGACCACAACCAAGGCAAAGCCCAACCACACGGGCAAACTGTAGCCCGAAGGTATCCAATGCCAGCATGCCACCGAGGCCAACAGAGTGAAGATGCCGCCTCCGATGCTGCCTATCCACGACTTGCCGGGAGACACACTGGGGAACAACTTCCAGGGGAACCAGCGGTGAAAGAGGCTTCCCGACAGGTAAGCGCCCGTATCATTGACCCAGATGAAGATGAAGACAGCCAAGGGGAGCTGCCAACTATACACCGCACTGTCGGCTCCCAACACACCCAGCACGGGCAGGAGAGCGAAAGGCAGAGCCACATAGATCTGGGCGGCAAGCATCGCCATCCAGTTCTGCAAGGGCTTGACAGTACGGCGATAAAGTCCCACAATGGGCATCGCCAGCATAAGCAGACCATAGAGAGCCAGCCAATGAAGCGACATCTCACTGCCGAAATTCCACAACCAACTGAACGCCACAAGCAGGAATCCCGCAGTGGCCGTCAGCAGTCCGAGCACATGCAAGCCTGCATGGCGGTTGAGTACGGTGCAGAACTCCAGAAGAGTAGCCCACGTGACAATACCGAAGAAGATGAATGCCGTGAAGGGGCCAAGCAACAGGCTGCCCACCAGCAGTGCCACATAGGCAATGCCTACAACAGTTCTCAAAAGGAAATTATTCATGCCTTCTCGTTTTCAGATGATTGCTCCTCAGTGCCGCTCTGTGCACCGCTTTCCTTTGCGTTCTTGTCCTCAGGCTTCGCGTCAGCCTTGGCCTCATCCAGAAGTTCCTCTGTGCGGCTCACCCAGGGACGCGGACCGAAGATGCGTTCAACATCCTCGGCAAAGACAACCTCACGCTCTACAAGCAGTTGAGAGAGTTTTGCATGACCCTCGCTGTGCTCGGTGAGCAGACTCTTGGCACGTGCATACTGAGTCTCTATCATATTCTGCACTTCCTGGTCGATAAGCTGTGCCGTGTGCTCAGAGTAGGGTTTCTGGAAACTGTATTCCTGGCTGTCATAGTAGCACAGGTTGGGTAGTTTCTCACCCATACCCATATAGGCAATCATGCCATAAGCCTGCTTGGTCACACGCTCCAGGTCATTCATGGCACCGCTGCTCACATGTCCGGTGAAGATTTCCTCGGCCGCACGACCACCCAGCAGCGCACACATCTCATCGAGCATCTGTTCGCGTGTGGATATCTGACGCTCCTCGGGCAGATACCATGCAGCGCCCAAGGCTCTTCCACGTGGTACGATGGTCACCTTTACCAATGGGTTGGCATACTGAAGCAGCCAGCTGATGGTGGCATGACCAGCCTCGTGCAGCGCTATAGTGCGCTTCTCCTCCACGGTCATCACCTTGGTCTTCTTCTCCAGGCCGCCCACGATGCGATCCACAGCAGCCAGGAAATGGTCCTTGGTCACTACGGGAGCCGAATTGCGGGCTGCTATCAAGGCTGCCTCATTACATACATTGGCTATGTCGGCACCGCTGAAACCAGGTGTCTGGCGGGCCAGGAAGTCGATATCAAGTGATGCATCGGTCTTGAGAGGCTTCAGATGCACCTGGAAGATTTCCTTTCGCTCATTGACATCAGGCAGATCCACATGTATCTGACGGTCAAAGCGACCGGCACGCAAGAGAGCCTTGTCGAGGATATCGGCACGGTTGGTGGCAGCCAGGATGATGACTCCGCTGTTGGTGCCAAATCCGTCCATCTCGGTGAGCAACTGGTTGAGGGTGTTCTCGCGCTCGTCATTGGCACCCATCTGAGCACCCTTGCTACGAGCCCTTCCCACGGCGTCTATCTCATCGATGAAGATGATGCAGGGAGCTTTCTCCTTGGCCTGACGGAAAAGGTCACGCACTCGACTGGCACCCACACCCACAAACATCTCCACGAAATCACTGCCCGACATGGAGAAGAAGGGCACATCGGCCTCTCCTGCCACTGCCTTGGCCAGCAGCGTCTTACCTGTTCCTGGAGGGCCCACAAGCAGTGCTCCCTTGGGAATCTTACCGCCCAGCTGGGTATATTTCTGCGGATTGCGCAGGAAATCGACTATCTCATGCACCTCCTGCTTGGCGCCTGCCAGTCCGGCCACATCCTTGAATGTAACCTTGGCACGCTGGTCTTTCTCCACCAGTTTGGCACGGCTCTTGCCCACATTGAAGAGGCCCATGGCGCCACCGCCGCCTCCTCCGCCGCCAGCTCCGCGCAACATGAACATCCAGAAGAAGATGATAAGTACGAGGGGACCAAAGGACCACAGGATGTTGCGAAACATGTCGTCACCCTGCTCATAGGACACTTCACCCTTGAAGTTGCCAGCCTCCTGCTGTTGTTCCAGGAAGGAGTCCAACTTGTCGGCAGAGGGGAATTCGGCTTCCACAAAAACCTCTGTGCCAGGCTGTACCGAACTGGTGGGGAACACGTCGCGCACATGCTCGGGACTCACATACATGCAGAGCGAACCGTCACGCTTGTTGGCCACAATGCGCGAAGCGTACCCCTTGCTCACATAAGTCTTGAACTCGCTGTATGTCACCTCCTTGTTCGACGAAGAGAGCAGCGAAGGCCCGCCGCTCCTGATTACCAGGAAGCCCAGCAAGAGAGCAATGCCCAAATAGATCCACATGAAATTGAAATGCGGTTTGGGTGCTTTGTTATTATCCATAAAGTCTATTGTTTACGTGAATAGATTAGACCTGTACCCTATCAGTCCAGGTCTGGAATGCTCTCGATGGCAGCATCTTCCCACAGATGCTCGATGTCATAGAAGGCACGCTCTTCCTCCATCATGATGTGCACGATGACCTCTGCATAGTCCATTGCCACCCAGCGTGAGTTGCGCAAGCCATCCACAGCCAGCGGCTTGGCGTTCTCCTCGATGCGTGCTTTATCGGCCACAGAGTGTGTGAGAGCCTGTATCTGAGCCGGCGAACCGCCTGTACATATCACAAAGTACTTGCACACAACATCCTCCAAGCCCGTGAGATCCACCACCACGATGCCCTTTCCTTTCTTGTCCTGCAGGCCATCCACGATGGCAGAAACCAACTTGTCTTTTATCTTCATTAAATACGTATAACTTGTTTTACCTAAATCGTATGCAAAGGTAAAGATACTTATCGGAATAAACAAAGCATTAAAATTTTTTAGCAGAAAGATTTGCAACTTCAGAAAAAGTCAGTACCTTTGCACCGCAATTAAGCAATTGCGAAGGTTATTGGGCTATGGTGTAATGGTAACACTGCAGATTCTGGTCCTGCCTTTCCTGGTTCGAGTCCGGGTAGCCCAACGAAGCAAAAAGAGAGTTTGTTCATCACGAGCAAACTCTCTTTCCTTTTTATATATACTTCCGCATCCCTATATAGACAATGCCGGTGGTGGCCCAGGCCGTCACCCGAACCGACTCAAGCCACCCGACAAGATGCGAACCTGCTGCCTCCCCTGCGCTGGGGACAGGCCACAGGCTCGTACCTGTCGGTTATGCTGCACATCAGTATGCCACTTCGACGGCTGCAGGATAGACGCGGAAGGGATCGAAGAACTCGATGCAACTGTTGACCATCGCCTGCAGATTGGGCTGGACAGTGCCGTGGAAAACCTCACGGCCATTGATGCAGACGGTGACGGGACGGGTGAAATCAACCAGACTATCGTTGAGATACACCCGCAGCTTGCCGCCTGTGGCTTGTTCATAACTGCGGTCGAACTTCAGGTCAATACCCCAGCGCTTGTCCTTCAGCGTGGTGGTATATAGCACGTGGCTCACTTTGACGGAGACCACATTCCGGTCGATATCCATCTCGTAGTAGGTCCGCTGCTCCGACGGACGCTCCAGCACCTGCAGGTTATAGAAGCCCGAACGGCGGCGGCCATCCATCTCATAGTCCTCCCAAAGTACGGTCTTGGGATAGGGGTTGCGCACAAACTGCTTGAGCCAGGGTGTCGTAAGCCCATAGGTGATGTGGTGCTGCATGCCGGGCAGAAGATGAATGCGATGGCGGAAAAGGGGTGTCTTGTCGGCCGACAGAGGCCGTGCCAACTGTGCAGAGTCGAATGCCACCTGGGTGTAATAGGTAAGCTCGTTGCGGTAGAAGCCCATGTCATCGGCACCGGTAAGGAATGAGAAACCGATGTTGGCGCAATTCTCCACAGGAGCATTCTTCAGCGGTTCGCCTCCTGCCATCGGTCCGGCAGCCGCCCAATAGTCTGCATAGAACGACGCCAGACGCTGGCTGCCATAACCTCCCTCGCTGATGCCGAACACATACAGGCGGTTGGCATCCACCTCACCGCTCACCAGTCCCTGGCGGATAAGCTTCTCGAAGGCATATTGCTTGGACAGATGCCACCAGCGATAGTACTCGCCCTCGTTGGGTATCTGCGGTATGAAATAGACGGAAGGAGCATCCTGGAAACTCAGCCCCAGCTTGATACCCGTCTGCCACTCTGCTTCCTTTGGTCCCGAGCCGTGCAGATACAGGTAGAGCGGCAGCTTCCCGTCGGCCGCCTCCCCCTTCTTGCCATAATAATAAGGCATCACGGCATTGGGCTCCAGACAGCCTGGCAGATTCCACGCATCACTCCGGCCCAACTGGAGGTCTTCGGCTCCTATGAGTTTCTGCTCCTGCAGATTTCTGTTGGCATCGCACCAAGCAGCCCACACCATCTCCTGATAGCGGGCTACATCAGCACTCTTCACCGTCTCCTGCAAGCGGATGTCAGCTGGCAGGTTCTGCACAAACTCCTCTCTGCCACCCTTTTCGAGCATCGCCTGCTGCGACTTTAGCGACCGCAGGAAACAGGCACTCACACGCCTCTGCATGCTCTTCGACTGTGCCGATGCAGGAATAGGGCAAGCCAGCGAAGCCAGAGCCAGCACCATACATGTCAGTTGTCTCATCTCGTATATGATGTTTATTTGTTTTTGTCATAAGGATGCCACCAGCAGCGCAAGCCCAATCCGCAGACAGCCTCTGCGCCTGGAGCGAAATGCACAACGGGGCTAAAACAATCAGAGGAGCCACTCTATTGAGTAACTCCTCCGCTTTTGCAGTGGTGCCACCAGGAATCGAACCGGGGACACAAGGATTTTCAGTCCTTTGCTCTACCAACTGAGCTATGGCACCATGCGCTTTTCTTAAGCGAGTGCAAAGGTAAAACAAAGTTTTCGTTCCCGCAAATATTTTTGCCACAAATTGTCTTCACATCTGTTTTCACCCTGTTTTCACAGGGAGAGACGAGGGCCAGAAAGCCCATGGGAACCCCTATGGCTTCACCACACGGATGACTGTCTGGGCCGAGAGAGAGGGCTGGTCCTTGCAGGTGACGGTGAGTACTGCATCGCCGCACTTCCTGGTGGAGCGCACCAAGACCACCAGCTGACCATGGAAGAGGCGCATCTGAGGCTTCTCGAAGGGTTCAAGCGACGAGGCATCACCATTGCAAGCCGCCTGATACTTGGCACCTTTGACCGTGAAGGACAACTCCTGGTCGGCATCGGGACACTCATTGCCGTCGGCATCCAGCATTCTCACCGTCACAAAGGAGATGTCATCGCCATCGGCCTTTATCTGCTGGCGGTCGGGCACCAACTCCAGTCGGGCCGGAGCGCCAGCCGTGTGTACCACCTTCTCGGCAGCCTGCTTGCCATGGGCATCATAGGCCACCACACGCAGTTCACCCGGCTCATAGCGTACGTCCATCCACTTGATACGGTTGGCCGAGAACAGTTTCGTGGGGTCTTTCTTCACTCTGCCCTGGCTCTTGCCATTGACAAAGAGTTCCGCCTCAGGGTAGCTCGTGTAGCACATCACGGGTATGTTCTTGCCCTCCATACCGGGCCAGGTCCAGTGGGGAAGCACGTGCAGGGTGCTGCTCCCGGTGTTCCAGCGGCTGCGGTAGAAGTAATATCTGTCCTTGGGCAAGCCCGCCAGATCGACTATACCGAAGTAGCTGCTGCGCGAGGGCCACATCCCCTCGGCATTGTAGGGATAGTTCTCGCCCAGATAGTCGAAGCCTGTCCACACAAACTCGCCCAGCAGCCAAGGCTTGCGGTCCTGGTACCACGCATCATAATCGGGCACGTTGCTCCAATTGCCGCTATACAGATCATAGCTGGACACTTGCCTGTCCTCGTGCGTACTACCGTCGGTGGTGAGCACCACGGGGAAGTGATAAACGCCTCGGCTACTGAGTGTGGAGGCCGTTTCGCTGCCTATCAGGAAACCCTTGGAGAGCGAATCGATGTAGGTCTCATAGCAATGGGTGTGGTAGTTGAAGCCCGGTATGTCCAGTTCGTTAAGGAAGCCGCTACGCGTAGCCCGCTCCACCAGATCCACTCCGGCAGTCACTGGACGCGTGGGGTCGAGCCTGTGCATCAGGTTCACCAGACTGCGGCAAGTCTCCACGCCGTCCTGTGTCACCTGGTCGGGAATCTCGTTGCCGATGCTCCACATCACTATGCTGGGGTGATTGCGATGATTGAGATAGAGGTTGGTAAGGTCACGCTCGGCCCACTCCTTGAAGAAGCGGTTGTAGGCGTTGGGCGTCTTGCCCGTCATCCAACTGTCAAACGACTCGGCCATCACCAGCATGCCCAGCGAATCGCACAGGTCCATCATCATGGTCGAAGGCATGTTGTGCGAAGTGCGGATGGCATCGCAACCCATATCCTTCATAATGCGTATCTGCCTGGAGATGGCTGCCTCGTTGACCGCAGCGCCCAGCGGGCCCAGATCATGATGCAGGCATACGCCCTTGAACTTGCGTGTCTTGCCGTTCAACTGGAATCCGTTTTCACGCGAAAAGGCTATACTGCGCACGCCGAATCGGGTGCGGTTCTCGTCGATGACCTTTCCGCCGCCCAGCACACGGCTAACCAGAGTGTAGAGGCTGGGACTTTCGGGCGACCACAGGGCTGGCCGGTCCAGCGTGAGCGTATGGCTAAGACGACCTCCCGAGAATTGTCCCCTGCCCGATGCAACTGCCTTTCCCCCGGCATCCAGCACCTCCAGCTGCGCTTCCAGCCCATCGGCCGACCCCTCGCGCAGAGCCACCTGAGCCTGCACAGTAGCTTTCGACTCCGACACCTCTGGGGTGGTGATGCTCACTCCCCATGTATCGATGGCACTCTCACCGCTCAGGATGAGCTTCACCGGGCGGTAGAGTCCGCCTCCGGGATACCATCGGCTGCTCAGTTCCACATTATTCAGCTTCACTTCCAGCACATTGTCCCCGCTGCGCAAATAGGGTGTGGCATCCACGCGGAAAGCATTGTAGCCACAAGCCCATCTGCCTGCCAACTGCCCGTTGACATACACCTCGGGCTCTGCCATTGCTCCATCAAAGAGCAGTTCGGCATGTGTGTAGGGGCGCGGAACGCGGAACTTCGTGCGATATTCGCCCTTGCCGGGCCAGGGCAGACAACCGGTATTGCCCGCCGACTCGTGTGTCTCTTCCTTTCCATTCACCCATCTCTTGCTCTTCCACAGGTCGATATTGCGGTCAAACTCGCCCGAGATGGCCCAGTCATGCGGCAGAGTCACTGTCTGCAGCGGTCCGCCGTCCTTGGAGAACTGCCATCCGTCACGCAGGATTATCGACTTATGCACCTGGGCCAACGCGCCAGGTGTGAGGGCCAAGGCAAATGCCAGCCCGGCCAAGAGATGCTTGGGAGTATTCATATATATATATAATGTGTAGCCACGCGGGCAATTGACAAATCGGTTTCTACGTCCCCACAAAGTTAACGAAAAATATTGGTACAGGCACGCCTGCACAACAGAAATCTGTCCCAACCGTGCTCGCATTGCCCTTTTAGCAGCCTGATGGCAAGAGGCGGGCGAACAAGCATCCCCAAGGGAGCAAAGCCCATGAAAACATGCAGCGCGCTGCATAGAGCTTCGCAGCACGCTGCGATGACGGATGCAATGCGCTGCGATGGGCAACGCAGCGCATTGGCTGAAAGCCGCCAGCAGCGCAAGACACTTTTGCCCTTACAGCGCGTTTAGAGTAGTAAAGCATCATGATTACCCAGTACGACACCTTGGGCTGGAGGAACAATTGGGCTTCCAGCCCGACATGAAGCATTTGGCTTTTTGCAAGCGGCGGTATTGAGAAAATGGCACCACGCTATTCCCGTGAATTTTCAAACAGATTCCGTCATTGGCATGAAAACAATAAGAGGAGCCACCCTGCTGAGTAACTCCTCCTGTGCTGTGTGGTGCCACCAGGAATCGAACCGGGGACACAAGGATTTTCAGTCCTTTGCTCTACCAACTGAGCTATGGCACCATCGCTTGTTTGCGGGTGCAAAGGTAGGAAGAAAATCCCATACCCACAAGCGAGAAGCAAAAAAAATGTGAAACAGAAGAGCTGTTCGCGTTTTTATTCGTAACTTTGCATCGGTTTTCACACAGTGAGGCCATCGGATAGTAGCGCAGTTGGTAGCGTACTACGTTCGGGACGTAGGGGTCGGGAGTTCGAGTCTCCTCTATCCGACAAGAACTATACATACCGAAAGCATCAGAAGAGCACTCATACATACAGCCTTTTTCGTGGCAGCAGTATTCTGCTGCATGTCACATCTGTATGCACAAAGAATGCACAAGGGAAATGCTTCCTATTACTCCAACAAGCTTCATGGACGACGCATGAGCAACGGTGACCCTTATCACCGCGACAGCATGACCTGTGCACATCTGAAGTATCCCCTGGGCACTTATCTGTGCGTGAGGAATCCGAAGAACGGCAAGGAGGTGGTGGTGAAGGTCACTGACCGAGGGCCGCATACCAAGCGCTTCGCGATAGACCTCAGCCTGGCGGCTGCACGCGAACTGGACATCATCCACAAGGGATTTGCCATGGTGGAGATAACACCTTGTCCTGAGGACAAGGTGCCATACCGCTCAGGAAAGACGGAATACGACTTCCTGCAACCTAAGTTCGACCCTACCCTGCCCGTGCGAACCTGGAACCATCCCGAATGGAACGAGCAAGAGGATGCTGAGCCAGAAGCCAGCGAGGAAGAGGTCAGCAAGGAGGCAAATGCCGAGAAGACTACTGAAGAAACCAGAGGAAAGGACTCCAAGAAGGATGCCAAGGAAGCCGGCCAGCCCGCAAAGGCGGCTACAGAGCCTGCCGAAAAGGACTTCAAGAAGACTTCCAAGGACAGCAAACAGCCCGCAAAGGCCAATGAAAAGCCCGCCGCAAAGGCTTCGGAAGCCACTGCCAAGGAAAACAAGCAGCCTTCGAAAGCGGCCGCAAGTGCCACCCCGAAGGCTGATAAGAAGTCTGTCAGACAGACAAAATAGTCCTATTGAGCCAGCAGACCTGCCGAGCGACGGTAGTCAACCGTAGCAAGATAGCGGCGGAACTGCGCATCCACAAGCGACTCGCTGGCCTTCTGCCATGCGGCTTGTGCCTCCAGACAGTCGCTCAGCGTCTCCATTCCTGCTTTATACTGCTTCTGACTGATTTGCATATTCTCCTCGGCCTGAGCCATTGACTTCTCGGCCAGTTGCACCTCCAACTGAGCCTCATCCAGGTTGTTGGCAGCCTGCTGAAGTTCCAGAAGCATCATCTCACGCTTGTCGGCCTGCTCCTCCTGCGCCAACTGGAGTTTCACCTTGGCAGCTTTCACCTTCTGGGTATTGGCCCCGAAATGATAGAGAGGAACACTCAGGGTGACACCTCCACCGAAGTTCCATCCGTCGAGCAACTTTCTTCCATTCATCTCTATGCCGTTGGTATAGCCGTACTTGGCCATCAGAGCCAGACTGGGCAGCATGCTGCTGCGGGCCACACGCACCTGTTCGGAGGCTATACGGGTCTGGTACTCCAGCATGGCACTCTCGGGTCGGAGCGACACGTCAGTGGTCTGCACCTGCCCCAGCACATCCAGTTGCGGATACTCGCTGGAGACTTCGAGCTGCGTGTCAAGGGGCTGACCCGTCACATGACAGAGGTTCATGCGTGCCAGGCGAAGCCCGTTCTCAGCCTTCCGCAGCTGCAGTTCCACCTCATCCAGCCTGACTCCCACCTTCAGGCGGTCGTTCTGCATGCGCAGTCCATGGCGCACGGCACTCTCCACATTACGGTCCAACTCCTGCAAGAGAGCCTTGTACTTCTGTGCCACCAGCACCAGTTCCTTGGCTTTCACCACCTTGGCATAAGCATCGTCAACAGTCTGCAGCACCTCTGCCTCTGTCTTGCGCTCACCCTGACGATAGAGTTCCACGGCCATCTTGCTCATCTGATAAGAGGCACGGATCTTGCCTCCCATATAAAGGGGTTGCTTGAGGAACACCGACCCAGAGAAGATGGTGTTGATGTCATACTTCATATCCATACCAGGGAAGTAGGCAAAGGAACCTGAGGGAACAAAGCCCGTCGGGCCCATCGTGCCCACAGGAAGCATGCCGCCATCTATTCCGAGCGAACCGCTACCGGTATCATAGAGCACACCTGCCTGCAAGGAGAGGTCGGGGAAGAACTGTGCCCACACGCTCTTCTGCGTGTGCAGAGCCTGTTGGGTGTTGAATGCTGCCGACTGGCGGGCGTGGTTGTGCTGCAAGGCCATCTGCCTGCATGCCTCGATGGTGAGCGTCTCGGCAGCAGCAGGAACCACTGCCAGAGACAGGAGCAATATGATGAGTTTCTTCTTCATAGCGTCTTATTGATTAGGATTTCTTGGCTTCATCACGATTCTTAATGCCAAAGAACATGGCATAGAGCACGGGGATGAAGAGCAAGGTGATAAGTGTGCCAAAGAGCAAACCGCCCATGATGGTGACAGCCATACTGCCAAACATGGCGTCGGTAAGCAAGGGAATCATTCCCAGAACAGTGGTGAGCGAAGCCATCATCACGGGACGCAAACGGCTCTGACTGCTATGCACCAGTGCCTGTACGGGCTCAACTCCCGCGTCCAACTGCAGTGAGATTTCGTCCATAAGCACGATGCCGTTCTTCACCACCATACCTATCAGTCCCAGTGCACCCACTATGGCCACAAAGGTAAAGGTCATACCGGTGAGGAGCAACGTAAGCACCACTCCCACGAAGACCATTGGCAGGCAGCACAGAATGATGAGCGGCTTGCGCACATCGCTGAAGAGCATGATGAGGATGGCTATCATGAGGATGACCGCAAGGGGGAAATTGGCAAAGAGATACTTCATGCTGCGGCTGCTGGCAACCTTCTCACCCTGCCAGCTCATCGAATAGCCTGCGGGCAGCTGAAGCTTCTCTATCTCGCGGGCAAGCGCCACACGGGTCTTCTCGGTCTCCTCTCCCGGGCAAGGCGAACACTGCACACGCTGCATGCGCTGCCCGTTGTAACGAGGCACCACAGGGTCTTCCCATTCCACTCTGACATCTCTGCTCACCTGACGCAAGGGAGTGGTACTCAGGAAGTCGGCCAGCAACTGGTCCTTGGTAAGGGTTCCCGTGCGCAAGCGCATCAGATTGTCCTCATTGGCCAAGCCCATCAGCGAAGGCATAGCAGAGAACACCTGCAGATCCTGCAGGTTATCCACAGGTTCTCCCTTCTCGTTTACACACTTCACATATATAGTATTGGGATAGATACCCTCATAGAAATTACCCACGGGCAGACCGCCTCCCGCAGTGAGCAGAGACAGACTGAGGTCGCTCCGGCTCAAGCCTATACTGCGCGCAGCAGCCTGATCGTAATCCACGCTGAGCACAGGCACCTTGGGCTCCCAGTCGGTGGTGATGAGTCGTACCTTGCCGCTCTTCCTCATGATGGAAGTGGCCGAGTCGGCCAGCGCATGCAGCACCGCAGGGTCAGGTCCCTGGAACTGCAGCTCGATGGGGTACTTCTTGAACATCAGGTTATACTTCTTCACCTTGACATAAGCATCGGGATAATGGGCGGTGAGGTACTCTTGGATATCCTCGATATTCTTGTCCAACTCCTCAGCCGACGTGAAATCGATGATGAGTTCGCCGTATGAGAGCGACGGTGTAGGCACAGTACGCACCAGATTATAACGTCCGGGAGTGCCGCCCACCGACGCTGTGACGTGTGTCACTTCGGGCCTCGTGTGCAGGTAAGCCTCTATGCTCTGCAAGTCTTTCTCCACTCGGGTGCTGTTGCAACCCTCGGGCAACTTGTATTCCATATAGCACTGATTGTATGCCATATCGGGGAAGAAGCCCTGATGAACGTATGGGAATCCCAATACCGACAGCGCAAGCAGAACCAGCATGACTACTGTGGTGCTCCAGCGATGGCGTATGCATAAGCGGAGCAGGCGGCTCAGAGCACGATAGATGCGCCCGTCATAGAGCGCCGCTTCTGTCTCCTTCTTGCCTGTTGGTGCAGGAGCCTTGAGCAGGCGGTTGGACATCAAGGGTACATGAGTGAGCGCCAGCACCCAACTGAGCAGCAAGGAAACGGCGAGCACCACAAAGAGGTCGTGCACATAGATGCCTGCCGTGTCGGGTGACATGAAGATGGGCAGGAACGAGAGGATGGCTATACCAGTGGCTCCAAGCAGTGGCATGGCGGTCCGTCGCCCTACATCCGTCATGGCTTCAAGGCGTGATTTGCCCAGTTTAAGGTCTATCAGGATGCCATCCACGATGACGATAGCGTTATCCACCAGCATTCCCATCGCCAGCACAAAGGCTGCCAACGACACTCGCTGCATGGTGCCGCCCGTAGTGCCCAGCACCAGGAAGGAGCCGAAAACGATGACCACCAGGCTTGCTCCTATGATGAGTCCGCTGCGGAAGCCCATTGTGAACATCAGCACAACGACTACGATGAGCACAGACTCTATAAGGTTGAGCACGAACTGGCCCAATGACTCGGTCACCCGCTCGGGCTGGTAGAACACCTTGTGGCAGTCAAGTCCGGTGGGGAAGCGGTCTGCCTTGAGCTCGTCAATGCGCTTCTCCACGGCTTTTCCCACCTTCACAATATCCGAAGAAGCCGATGAAGCCACCAGGATACCCAGTGCATGCTGGCCGTCATAAGTGATGGCATTGCGCACGGGCTGCTCTATGCTCTTCTCCACTTCGGCTATATCCGACAGACGAAGCTGGTCGTCCTCGTGGCCCTGGATTATCATCCTGCGTATGTCTTCCACCTGACGGAACTTGTCATCCACAGTGACACGCACACGCTGGTCGCCATTGTCGTAGTAGCCAGCGTATGAAGTCTTGTTCTGTCCGCTCAATGTGGAGAGCACTTCAGCGGGCAGCACACCCAGACTCGACATCTTGTCTTGCAGAAGACGGATGTGTATGCAGTCCTTCTGTTCGCCGTAGATATCCACTCTGTCCACGTTCTCCACATTGCCGAGCTCGCGTTTCATCAGTTCCGCATAGTCGTTCAGCTCACGGTCCGACAGGCCGTCGGCGGTGAGTACATAGAACATACCATACACCGCAGAGAAGTCCTCCTTGGTCACCGATGTATTGGCACCCGACGGCAACTCCGCCTGTGCGTCATATACCTTTCGTCGCAGGCGGTCCCAACACTGCTCCACCTCCTCATTGCTGACGGTGCTTCGCAGCTCTACCTGTATTATAGAGAGGTCGTTATAGGAATAACTCTCGATATTGTCCAGGTCGCCCATGGTGCGTATGCGCTTTTCGAGCACATCCGTAACCTCCATCTCCACCTGATGAGCCGAAGCTCCGGGATAGGTGGTAACCACCATGGCCAACTTCACTTTCACCTGAGGGTCCTCGAGCTTGCTCATGTCATAGCACGAGTAGGCTCCTCCCACCAGGAACACAGCCACCAGGAAATATACCAGCAGCCTATTGTTGAATGCCCATTTACCGAAGTCCATTACAGCAGTCCTCCTATATTAGTTTTAGAAACAGGAGCCATGAGGCGAACCTTCTGGCCGTCTTTGAGATGGTGCACACCGGTAGAGACTACCAGATCACCCGGCTTGATATCACCCACCACTTCCACTGTGCCGTCGGTGTGAAGGGTCTGCACAGATACGGGCACCTGGCTCACCTTGCCTGCCGACTGCTTGTAGGCATATACAAAAGCCTTGTTATCCTGCTCCACCAGCGCTGTTGTGGGCACACACGAAACGGCTCCGATGGAGTCGGTCATCACGATGCTCACCCATGAGGACATTCCCGGTGCCACACGCCCACTCTGCTTGGGCAGCGCCAGACGCATGGTGTAGAGCTGGTTGGCATTGGCCTCGGGCGAGATGCCTATCAGCGTGAGGGGTACACGCACACCGGGCAGAACATCGAAGGTACACGAGTAGGAGTTGAACTTGTCCCTATTGAGATAGGACACTGCTGGGAGGTTGATTTCCATCTCCAATGCGTTGTCAGAGAGTATCTTCATTATTGGCAAACCAGCCGAGACATTCTCCCCACCCATGAAATAGCGCTTCTGCACGCGGCCCGAGAAAGGTGCCACCAGGCGGGTATAGGCCAGCTGGTTGCGATGATTCTGCAATTTGGCCTCCATCTGCTGCAGTCCGTAGCGTGCTTTATCGTAGTTGCTCGCTGTGGTTCCGCCGTCCTGGTAGAGTCCCATCACGCGCTCAGCGTCGGCTTTAATCTGTGCGTATTCGGCTTCCGTTGCGCTCAGCTGCACCTTATAATCCACTGGGTCAATCTCCGCAATGAGCTGTCCGGCCTTCACATAATCGCCTTCGCTCACCAGCACACGCTTCAGTGTGCCGGCTACCTTGAACGACACATTGGCCTCGGTGGCTGCTACCACATGGCCGGGATACTGCAGTTCCACTGCCCCCTCGGGAGCTCTCACAGTGTCGATACGCACTACGGCCTCCTCATCGGCTTTCTGTTCTGTCTTGTGATTGCAGGATACAAACAACGGCAAGAGTGCCGGAAGAATGCTGAGAAATACTTTATAGTTCATAGCCAATTCGTTGATTCGTATTATTTACGGCGGCAAAGATAAGGCGAATATGCATTTGCGCAAAGTCCAAAAAACGCTCATTATTGTCCTATACGTACTTCATTAAGTGTTTTATACGCTTTTTAATGAACTTTTTGTACTCTTGAACCGCACTTTCCACTATCTTTGCTGCATGAACAAGATAAGTTTACCATTTGAGCGATTTACGCTGGACCTGTTGTACGACGCTGTTTCTGCCAACCACAACAAGCTGCTCTTCTCCGACATGTGCGGACTCTTCTACTGCCAGAAGGGAGAAGCCAAGGTGAGCATGAACGGCTGCACGCTCTGCATCAAGCCTGGTGACCTGTACATCTACCTGCCTTCCTCGTACGTATATATAATAAGTACATCGCCCGACCTGGACGGTGTGTCGTACAAGACAACGGTGGAGTTTGCACTGGAGATGCTGGAGAACATCCCCTTCACCAAGAGTCTCCTGGCCCTGAAAGACAACCCCTGCGTGAGCCTGACGCCGCTGCAGCGCGATTTGCTGGAGGAACTTCTCGAGGCCATAGACCGCCGCACGAAGTTCTTCAACTCGCTGCCCCCCGACGATGAGTGCAAAGCCATCATGCTGCGTTCGCTCTCCAAGCTGGGTGAAGTTATCCTGCACGAAGTGTTCTATTACTTCTTCGCCAACCAGCCAATGGCCCAACCCGTGATGGACTTGAAGGACATTGTCTATCAGAACTTCCTTACCTCGCTCACCCAAAAGTACAAGTACGAGCGTGAAGTCGGGTTCTACGCCAAGGAGCAGCGCCTTAGCCCGCGCTACTTTGCCTCCATCATCAGGGACAAGACAGGCAAGTCCCCCAAGGAATGGATTATCCAGATGGTCATCAACAGCATCAAGCAGTCACTCATCTACTCGGGTAAGAGCATCAAGGAGATAGCCATCGACTACCACTTCCCCACACAGAGTTTCTTCGGCAAATACTTCAAGCAGTACGTGGGAGTATCGCCCAAGGAGTTCCGCGAGGAGGCAAAACGCAAGCACATCATCCCTGCACAACAGCAAGATTAAGAGAAAAAAGAGGAGCCCACATGCGTGTATGCTCCTCTTTTTTTGCATACTTTTGTGCCCTGGAACAGCATAACATATAAAAAACAGACAACAACCGACAATGAAGAAATTCCTTACCCTCTTCCTTTTGATGCTCACCGCAATGGGCGCGAGCGCACAAATCACTTCGCTCGACGAGCTTTCGACCGAGAAGACCTACACCTTGCGCAATGCGTTCTTCAATGCTTATGCCGTGTATAATGCCGCCAAGAGCACCACCACAGTGTGGGCTGCAGGCATGAACAAAGGCAATATCAGCGACGAGAGCTACAAGGCGAAGGTGGATCCGGCCAGTCCCAACACGGCCTGGATGATAGTCAACTTTGCCAACAAGTGGTATGCCTACAACATGGGAGCCAGGAAACTGCTCACGGTAGGCAATAATGCATCCAATGCCAATACGGCTCCCGCCAAGTTTGACGACACTGCCCAGCCGCTGGAGCTCAAGGCTCAGGGCGATGGTACATTCAGCCTGCGCACCGTGCAGGGCAATATGAACTACATGTGCGCTGCCCCTCAGTTGGCCTACCCCATCAGCGTGTGGGAGCCGGGCGACGGCACCAGCTGGGAGTTCAAGGTCAATGATGATGTGGAGGCAGACTATGATGCCTGCATCGAGAAGATTAAGGCCGGTGTGCCTGTGGGCTTTGACGTGAACCTCTCCAACGGCTTTGCATGGGCCGGCAACAGCGTTTCACGCCAGCAGCTGCCTCATGAGATAGCACGCGGAAAGGCTTACACCTTCTACGTGCGTGCTTCCGAGGGATGGATCTGCCCCGACGGACTGACGATAGACAATGGTGAAGAGCGCTTCACTGTGAGCGGCATCAAGGCGGGCAAGACTGTGACTGCCATCACCATACCTGCCGACAAGGCCACCGGAAACATCATGGTGACGGGCACATGGAAGCGTGACGAGTCGAACCCAAAAGCCCAGCAACTGGTATTCGACGACGAATTTGACGTGGATGGAAAGCCTGACGAAACCAAGTGGGTGCGCACCGTGCGCGAGGGAGCCACATGGAACCGCTTCTGCTCCAACTCTGACAAGGTGGTGTTCAATAAGGACGGATACCTGCACTGCCGCGCTCTGAAGAACCCCAAAGTGACCAGCGAGGACCCTGGAGAGATGATAACCGGCGGCATCAAGTCGCTGGGCAAGCACGACTTCCTGTATGGACGCATCGAAGCACGCATCAAGACCAACCTCCACACCGGCACTTTCCCTGCCTTCTGGCTCATGCCTACCAACAACATAGGCGGCTGGCCACACGGAGGTGAGATAGATATATGGGAGGTGATAAACAATGAGGACCGGGCCTACGGCACTGTACACAACTCATGGGCATGCTGTACCACCGGCCGTCCCAACGGCAGCAACCTGTCGGGCATCAACTATGACGACTGGCACGTGATGACCGTCGATTGGGACGAGAACCAGATAGACTGGTATGTGGATGGCAAGTATATGTGGACCTACAGCAAGAGCAACGTACCTCACGGAGCCGATGCCACCACCAACGGATGGCCTTATGACAAGCCTTTCTACATCATCATGAACCAGAGCGTGGGCAATGGCGGATGGGCTGCAAGGCCGGATGTCAACTTCACCTACGAAACTCTGTTCGACTGGGTACGTGTCTATCAGATTCCCTCCACACCCGACGGCATCGGGCAGACACCTGCTGCCACCAGCCCCATGAGCAACCGCATCTACGACCTGAGCGGACGTCCCGTGAGCGGCAACCTCACCAAGGGAGTGTATATACAGGGCAACAAGAAGGTGGTGAAGTAACCCACCGGCCAGCCACAAGCCTTCAGCTCCACCGACTGAAGCGCTATAATCACCTGAAGGAGGAGACCCCGAGCGGCCTCCTCCTCTTCTGTTCCCAATGGTTCAGTGCGGTGCACCGGCCATCGCAGCGTGCTGCACCGGCCATCACAGCGTGCTGCGAAGTCACATGCAGCGCACTGCCTTCAACGCCTCTACCCTCCTCCCGCTTTGCCGCTGCTGCTTGCCGGAGCCGCAGAAACCTACTCTACCGGGAAAAGCACACCGTTGTTTGTCATCCCCTTTGCCGATGAGTTCGGATTATTATGGTTATCTTTGCAGATGGTAATGCCCCTTTCAATATACACGTGCAATGGTTCGTATGAAGAGTAGAAACGCCCAAATGGATTTGCTGCGAGTGTTGGCTATGCTGATGATCGTGTTCAATCACCTTGTTTATCATGGTGTACAGCATGTGCCGGCGGCCAGTGCCGGGGCGATGAGCCAGATGAGCGTCCATGCCGGGCAGGCCAACTTCCTGATGCTACAGTTTCTGGCTTACTCTTCCCTCGTGGCAACCAACATCTTCTTCCTCATTACGGGCTACTTTCTGGTGAAGCCGCGTGAGATATCATATGCCGTCAGGAAGTCGTTCAAGCTGTGGCGGGTGATTGTATTCTATTCGCTCACCATCTATGCAGGGCTGTGTGCATTGGGATTTCAGGACTTCTCCTGGACGCAGGCCATCGGGCAACTGATGCCCATCCACAGCGGCAATTACTGGTTCATGTCCGATTACCTGGTGGTTCTGCTCCTTTCCCCATTCGTCGCAAGGGCGCTTGACGCACTCGCCCAGAGGGAATACCAGTGGCTTCTGTTCCTATTGCTGGTCATCAACTTCGCACAGGGAGAATGGGGCTACGGCAGCATCTTCGGCGGCGACATGTCGTTGGTTTTCGCTTTGTCGCTGTTTTGCCTGGGAGGCTATCTCCATAAATTCGGGATGCCGGAGTACAGGTTTACCCGTTGGGGCTATCTGGCGGCATATATAGGAACGTGCCTGTTGCTCACGGGCTTCAGCTATCTCCGCCAGATGCATGCTTTTGTTGCAGAGGGGCAACCCATGCTGCTGGGTAGCCTGGGCAGGAACAGTCTGCCCCTGCTATGCTCTGTATGCCTCTTCCTGCTTTTCTCCACCCGCCGATTCAAAATCCCCAGGGGCATTTCCCGCCTCTGTGTGACAGTCAGCCCATACGTCTTGGCTGTCTATCTGATACACGACAACGGCTTCTTCCGCAGCATATTGTGGGACTGCATAGTGCGGCCGCAGGACTACCTCTGCAGCTATTGGCTCATCCCTTACTGCCTCTTCGCCGTGGCGGCAATATTCGCTTCGTGCGTGGGCATTGAGTATGTAAGACAGAGGATAGCGGCCCTGTTCTGACCTTCCGGCCCACCAAAGGCATCTACATACAGAACAACAAGCTGGTGATGAAGTGACCCGCCAGCCGCCAGCAGGCTGTCAGAGAGCACGGGCAAATGGACTTTCCTTCAACGCATAAGCTACTGCCCCACCCGCCCCTGACATACATAACAGGAAACGCAACAGTACAGAAAATTCAGGTCTGTACTGCTGCGTTTCTTTTATCAACAGAATCCTACTGGATTACCAGCGCACAGGAGCATCGAGGATATTGGCATCATCCATGAAAGAGGAGATGGGATGCTGCTCATACTGGATGCACATCATCACCATGTCAGAGTCGCCCGAGTTGCGCAGAGCACGCACTCCAGCGGGTGACACACGCACTACGCTTCCCTCCTCAACGGGGAATACCTCGCCATCCACCTGATATTCTCCCTGGCCGGAGAGTATCACGTACACCTCCTCATGAGTCTTGTGACTATGCAGGAAAGGAGCATCCTCGCCCGCCTTGAGTTTCTGTACCGACACTTGAGCGCCTGTCATCTGCAGTTCTTCTCCCAAGAACTGCTTGCCCTCAATCCCTGCCCAGGGACCAAGATGCTTGATTGTGTAATTCTTCATAACCTGATGTTTGATTGTTTACTGCTGCAAAGGTATGAACGAATCACATCTCACACAAGAAGGCACCTGAATGTGAGTTACTTACCTAAAAGTTAGCATTGGCCATGCCAGCATGTTGGAGCAAGAGGTTTAACCTACTTTAACACGCCATCCACATGGCTTGCAGCCCGCTGTCTGTCGTCCAGGATTTCCCGCATATGGTCCTTAGCCCACCATACCAACTGGGATGCACAGTCCAGGAAAGAGCACGCACGCTCGGTCAGAGCATACTCCACACGCGGTGGCACTTCAGGATAAACCGTACGCAGGACAAATCCGTCCTCCTCCAGAGTGCGCAGAGTCTGCGTGAGGGATTTCTGTGAGATGTCCTCCACACTACGCTGCAACTGCCCAAACCTCATCACTCCTTCCTCGCGCAAAGTGAGCATGACAAGCAAAGACCACTTGTCACCCACGCGGGCCAACACATTGCGGATAGGACATCCGCTTATTGTCATCTTCATCTTATACCTATTTATATATACGCGCGCAAGACTCCGTAGCCTGCTGCATCACAAAGGTAGCAAGCCCAAAGCGAATTTGCAAGAAAAGCGCCCCTTCATTGTGCAAAAAGAGCAAAGAAGATGGACGTGGCATGAAGAATTTTCTTACCTTTGCACCACCAAACAAAAAATTATCACAGAGAACAGAAAATGGACGACTATCACGCGGAGAACATGACTGAGTGAAGTCCCCCCGATGAGCATGGTTCGTAATCCAGCCCGGGAGGCAAAGCTTTTTTTGTGCACTCCCACATTTTAATCAAGGAACGAACAATGCGCACATTCTGGAATACGAAGAATGGACTGCGAGCCATGGATGAATGGCAGCCCAACAGCTGGGTGCAGGTTACCTGTCCCACACAAGAGGACACAAGATTTCTGGTAGATACATTCGGTGTCCCCGACTACTACATTTCCGATATCGCCGATACGGATGAGAGAGCCCGCTATGACATAGACGAGGGCTGGATACTCATCATTCTGCGCATACCTTATGTCAAGGAGACCAAGAGCCGCACACCATATACCACCATCCCGCTGGGTATCATCATGAAGGGAGATGTGCTCATCACCGTGTGCAACTTCGAGACAAACATGATGATCGACTTCGTCACCTACCAGCAGAAGAGGGGGCTGGGATTCACCGACTCAGTGGATATGATATTCCGTCTGTTCCTGTGCAGCGCGGTGTGGTACCTGAAGCGACTCAAGCAGATAAGCACCCTCATCGACAAGGCCAAGCAGCACTTGGACCGCAATGTGAGCAATGCCGACCTCATAGCACTGAGCCGGCTGCAGGACAGCCTCACGTATTTCGTCACATCCATACGTGGCAACGAGAACCTCCTGTCGAAGTTGAAGTTTAAACTTCCCATCGACGAACTGGATGCCGACATGATTGAGGACGTCAACATTGAGATGAGCCAGGCGCGTGAGACCACCAACATCTACGCCAACATCCTCGATTCCACCATGGACACATACGCCAACATCATCAACAACAACATGAGCGGAGTGATGAAGATGCTCACCAGCATCAGCATCATACTCATGTTCCCCACACTGATAGCCAGCCTGCTGGGTATGAACGTAATCAACGGAATGGAGAATGTATGGTGGGGATTTCCGCTTGCACTCGCCGTTTCGGGGGGTGTCACTGTGCTCTTCATGTGGTATTTCAAGCGTAAAGCCTGGATTTGAGCAGAAATATGAAAAAAAACGTCCAGCCATTAGGCAGGCTGAGAAAATTTGACTTAATTTGCGTCTTATAAGCCTTGAAAAGGGCTAAAGAAACAAGTTTTCAACACAAATAACAGTATGATGGAGTCATCAGAGACTAACGAGACCACTGCCATGGAGCAGTCCGCTGAGATCAATGCAGAAGTAAGGCAGAACGAGCCCACACAGCCCCAGGCTACCGACACAGTAGCTGCCGAGACCGCTGTGAGCGAGCCTACAGAGTCACAGGAGGTGGCTGTGGAAGAGACAGCAGCCGAAAGCGAGGCCACACCCACTGCCAATATATACAAGACCAAGGAAGAGGTGGTGGCACGAGCCAGGCAGATAGTGGAGACAGGCGAGGCTTCTGACAAGCAGGAGCTGGACCTTCTGAAGCAGCTCTTCTACAAGTTCCACAATGCCGAAGCCGTCAAGGCACGCGAAGAGCACTTTGCTGCCGGTGGCACCGAAGAGACCTTCCAGCCACCAGTGGATACACAGGAGCCCGTCTTCAGAGCTGCCATGCAGACCATCAGAGAGCGCCGTGCTGCACTGCTGCAGGAGCAGGAGATGCAGAAGAAGAAGAACCTGGAGCGCAAACTTCAGATTCTGGAGCGCATACAGCAGCTGGCTGCCACACCCGACGAAGCCAACCAGGCCTACGACGAGATGAAGGCTCTGCAGGCCGAGTGGAAGGAGATAAAGGCCGTACCTGCCGAGCAGGCTACCGAACTGTGGAAGAATTACCAGCTCTACGTAGAACAGTTCTATGACCTGCTGAAACTGGGTCATGAGCTGCGCGACTATGACTTCAAGAAGAACCTGGAAACCAAGACCCGTCTGTGCGAGCAGGCAGAGGCACTGGCCGAAGTGCCCGACGTGATACAGGCATTCAACCAGCTTCAGAAGCTGCACCAAGAATGGAAGGAGACCGGACCCGTAGCCAAGGAGATACGCGAGGAGTTGTGGGCACGCTTCAAGAACGCTTCCACCGTGGTCAACAAACGTCATCAGGCTCACTTCGAGGCTATCAAGCAGGCCGAGGAAGAGAATCTGGCCAAGAAGACAGCCCTCTGCGAGCAGCTGGAAGCCGAGAAGACCGACGGACTGAAGACCTTTGCCGACTGGGATGCAGTGACGCAGCGAATCATCGCGCTGCAGGCTCAGTGGAAGACCATAGGCTATGCACCACAGAAGGTCAACGCACAGATATTCGAGCGTTTCCGCAAAGGATGCGATGCTTTCTTTGAGCAGAAAGCCCAGTTCTTCCGCAAGCTCAAGGAGGAACTGAATGCCAACCTGGCCAAGAAAAAGGAACTGGTGGAGAAAGCAGAAGCATTGGCTACAAGCACAGAGTGGCGTAGCACCAACGACATACTGGTCAATCTGCAGAAACAGTGGAAGGAGATAGGCGCAGTGCCACACAAATACTCCGACGCTCTATGGAAGCGCTTCGTGGGTGCATGCGACAAGTTCTTCGAGGCGAAGAAGAAAGCCAACTCCGAAGCACACGGCGAGGAGAAGGCCAACATGGAGCAGAAGCAGGGCATCATAAGCGCTCTGAAGGAGCTGGCAGCCAAGGAAGGCGAAGACATCATGCAGCAGGTCAAGGAACTGCAGCAGAAATGGAACGAGATAGGTCATGTACCCTTCCGCGAGAAGGACCGCCTCTACAAGGAGTACCGTGAGGTGTGCGACAAGATCTATGGTGCATTCAGCGCCACACAGCGCCAGCGCAGGATGAACAACTTCCGCACCAACCTGGCCCAGAAGATAGAGAAGGGAGCAAGCACCATAGACACTGAGCGCCAGCGCATGATGCGTGCCTATGAACGTATGCAGGAGGAACTCAAGACCTATGAGAACAATCTTTGCTTCCTGACAAGCAACAGCAAGAAGGGCAACAGCCTGGTGGACCTGGCCAAGAAGAAGGCCGACAAGCTGCGCGAGGAGCTGTCGCTGCTGGCCCAGAAGATAAAGGCTGTGGATGAGCAGATAAGAAAGGAGAGAGAAGAAAAGGGTGAATAACCCGCTTCCTCCACCTTATAATACCGAGCGTGGGAGTATGCACTTACTCCCACGCTCTTCTTTTATCCCCGCCCATCGCACCTTGCTTCTCCCATCGGGCAGACCGGGCGAAAAAACGAAGCAAGGATACCTGGCAAAGTATCCTTGGATACTTTTTCGGGGCAGTTTGGGCGTGTCTTTTCCAGGTTTTACTGGACTCTTTTTCTCTTCATAAACTGAAATGATAGTCAGCATTGTAAAAGCCATACTGAATCAGTTAACACCTTCGTGGAAATCGCGCTGTTTCGGCTGACCCTCCTGGGTTCATCCGACAAATGCATTGGTGTGATGCAGAAAGAAAATGATTTAGAGAAGTACGTAGCCAATATCTTGTTTCTATCCTTGGTTACCCCTAACTGAAAAACAGGACGATGAATCCCTGCGATACGGAATGTGAATCTTGGCAGAATTCAAGCAGTACTACTTACTTTGCCCATGAAGTAGTACTGCTATCGCCAACGAAGTATATCTTCTATCGCCCATGCAGTACTACTTCTTTTTCTCACCCTTTTGAAAGTTTCCCTACCTGGTAAAGACTACGCATTTGTCGGATTAACCTTGTTTATGAAGAATTGGAGGTGACAAATACAATTAAAAGAGTATATTTGCAGTCACACAAAGACTACAAACCTTATGCAGAGAAATGCACTTTGCCACATTGTCCCCCCACTCACAAGGGCGCTCACATGCCTCTTGCTCACCACACTTGCCCTTGTAGCACAGGCTGCAGAGACGTATTCTGTCCTGATAACAGATGCTGAGACGGGCGAACCGCTCCGACAATCTCATCACCGCCATAAGGCACACCAGCAAGGATGCAGCATGGTGGAAAAAGAACATCATACAGCCCACAGAGGCCGAGAAGAAGATTATAGAAGCGGGAGAGAGGAAATAAACAGACAGACTATCAGCTCATAAAAACACGGACAAACTATGAACAAGAGATATATACTGATGCTTCTGCTCCTCATCCAGTCGTTCGCCATGTGGGCACAAATGGAGATAAAGGGAAGGGTTCTCGACGCAGAGACAGGCGAGACTTTGCCTTATGCGCAGATTCTCACGAATGATGGCAAAAGATGTTTGTGCAATGGTGACGGCGAATTTGTATTACAAGATAGCAACGCGGACAGCATCAGAGTAAGTTTCATTGGATATACCACACAATGGTTCTCTACCAAAGAGCCCATTGCAGAGATACGTTTGCAGCCCTGCATCAGACAATTACGAGAAATCACAGTAACTCCCGTAAGCACCAGAAGCATCCTGACCGCCTTGATCAAGCGACTGGAGAGAGAATACAAGAAAGGGAAAGAAGCCGAGAGATATTACTTCTGCCGTGTGGCAGAGCAGTCAGATAAAGTAAACGACCTACTGGATGCCATTCTGAAAGCAAAGAGCACTATCAACCTACGTCAGGCAGAAGTACTTACAGGAAAACATAGCAGCCTGAGCACAAGCGATGGCAAGCCCACTCTGGCACACATGAATCTGCACCGAGTTCTGGAGGTTGGGCCTATCATGCGAGATGCAAATTTTTGGACAGACATCGTTGCGCCTCTTGACAGGATTCTCTTCATGAACAAACTAAGGTATTACGATTATGACTACGACATTCTGAGCCAGAAGAATGGAGATGCCATGTACCGCATAGTAATGGTTCGCTCCGACCTGGCAAGAGCCAAGAATGTGTCTTTGATAGAGGGTACGTTGTATGTGGCAGTTGGCTCGGGACAGTTGTTGCGCTTTGAAGCCAGACTTCCCAACATGCAAATGACTACGATAGGAAACAAGGGGACGTTCCGCATAGAGGATGTGGAGACGCGCATCAACATAGACTACCGCCACACCAGAGGCTTTACAGAGGTGGATCATGCCGATGTGCAGATAAAAGGTCCCAAGTTCTACGGCCAGGCTTTCCTATATAGTATGGACAGCAAGCAGTTGCCGAAGTTGGAGGAAAGGGGTGTGGCCATCAAGGGCAACATGGTGGGTGCCATGAACCAGGCCGGATATGACTCCCTGCTGTGGGCTTCATCAGAGGTGGTGAAACTGACCGAGAGGGAGAAACAGATACGCAACATCGCACAGAAGAAGCAGCAGGAACTGCAGCCGCATCTGGATGTGACGAAGGTGAAACCCGACATCACCCTGTCGGCCTTCTCGCCTCACTATCAGCTGACTGCACGCCAGGCTGCCTTTGGAAGGACCATTCCGCAGGAAAAGGTGTATGTACACATGGACAACACAAGCTACCAACTGGGTGACACCATCTGGTTCTCGGCCTACACCCGACGCACGGATACAGCCCGCCCATCGGATGTGAGCGGAGTGCTCTACGTGGAACTCTACGGCCAGGACGGTTATCTGATAGAGCGCAAACTCATACAGATGCACAAGGGGCAGGGGCAAGGGTTCTTTGCGCTGAACCACCAGATACAGTATGCAGGCTTCTATGAGCTGCGGGCATACACACGATGGCAGCTCAACTGGGGGCTGCACGAGCACAAGCACTCCAGGCTCTTTGGCCAGTGTTTCGACTCCGAACGGCAGGAGCAGGAATTCTTCCGCGACTATGACAAACTCTACAGCCGCGTGTTTCCCGTGTACGACAAGCCGCAGGAGCCAGGTGACTGGAACCACGAGATGACGCTACGCTCGATGCGCAGAACCTACAAAACGGACACCCAGAAGCGTGAACTGCACCTGTCACTCTATCCCGAGGGAGGAAACCTGGTGCTGGGACTGCCCTGCCGCATAGCCTACGAAGCAACATGGGACGATGGAGAATGGGCCGACGGGAGGCTCATCTGCGGCAAAGACTCAGCCCGCGTGCAGAACAGAGGCCGTGGAACCTTCACGTTCACCCCATCGGAAGGGACTGAGCGGGAGGTACACTTCGTGACGGCAGACGGGCACAGCGTGAAGGCCAGACTGCCCAAAGCGGAACAGACGGGCGTATCACTCCGCATGGAACAAACCGAAGACGGGTGGACAGCCCACATACGTCACACCGCCAACCTGCCTGCCGACAGTCTGGCAGTGAGCCTGATGAAGGAAGGAAGGCTGGTGGCAGCCCATGCACTGGAGCAACTGGAGGACGAAGATTCCGCATGCAGGCTGGCCATGAGCGACTCTCTGCTTGCCATCCCGGGCGTTTACCAACTCACCGTATTCGACTCGCAGGGGCACATCTATGCCGACCGTCTCTTCTTCTCGAAAGGTGACCAGGCAATAAAGCCCACATTGGACATCATCGGGCTGAAGGACGAATACCAGCCCTACGAGCCTGTGAAACTGAGGCTGAAATCATGGGATGCACAGAACAGCATCTCGCTGAGCGTGAGGGACGATGAGAGAAGCGACCGTCTGTATGACAGCGGAAACATCCTCACCGAGATGCTTCTGGCCAACGAGATACGCGGGTTTGTACCCAATCCAGGCTGGTACTTCGAGCAGGACGATGAGGAAAGGCGTAGAGGACTGGATCTGCTGATGCTCACACAAGGCTGGCGACGCTTCGACTGGCGCAATATGGCGGTGAGGGGAGCATGGGAACTGACCCAGCCTGCCGAGCTGGCACCCATCCTGACAGGTACCACCTACAACAACACACACTGGAATGACCCCGATTTGGGACGATTGGAAATCGACCCGGGAAAGGATGCCAACGGCACCGAATATGATGCCGCCAACCCTGCCACCGCACTACGGTCGCCCGCCACACTTTCCATCACCCAAAGCGCACACCGCCCCAACCACCTGACACTGGAGTCGATAGGCAGAAAGAGGGCGCTGGACAAGAAAGAGCAGAACAGTCCCAACCGCAAGGAACTGAAGGTGCATGCAGAACTCAGCATCCCCTCACACGATGCGGCATCCACCTATGAGAGCGCAAGCAGGCAGGGCAACTTCCGCCTGCAGTTGCCTCCTTTCTACGGGCAAGCTTCGCTCTTCATCAGCGTGGCTGATACCACGCAATAGAAGAAGGGACGTAAATACACATGGATACAGGCCCAGGCCGACGATGATGAAACGGGATGGATGTTCATGCCAGGCTCAAGAGGAAACTGCAGATAGAGGACGCCACCCATTTGGCCCGCATCATCTGGCCTTATCCGCGTTTTGTGAAACCCTATTCCCATTACCAGAAGACACTGGCTCCACAGCCTCCGCAGCACACCATAGGCACATCGGCTTTGCCATCCGGAGAGCATCTCATGCGGGAAGTGACGGTGAGGGCAAAGCGTGGAGTGCTGCGCAAGTTCAATGACACCTGGCCCATCATGGCCATTGATGCCGATGAGGCACAGAACATGGAAGCCGACCTCGGACTGGACTTCATGCAGATCATGACGGCCAACTTCGGATTGGATGATGTGAAGGACGATGGCGGAAAACCGGCCGCATTCAACATCGAACCGACCTTCGAGCTACGTTACGGCTACGGAAAGACGCGTCGCGACATCCTTGGACTTCACATCCCACAGGATTCCATCTACGCCAGGAAATATCTCATTTCGGGTTCCTTCTCGCTCACCGACCGCGACATAGTGATGGGCATAGGCGGTTTCGGTTCGGATGCCGACCTGCAACTGTCGCCTGGAGAATCACGCGAATATCAGGGCAACGGAGTGTGGGACAAGTATGTGTTCTACTCCGATTACAGTCCGCGCATGGGGGGAAGCCGGCTCTACTACGGTGCCAATGCGCCCAAGACGAAGCTGGTGAAGTACCCCTTTGCCGATGGCAGCCGCCGGCTCACCTATCGCGACAGGCATTACATAATCAACGGATTTGCCTATCCCGCCGAGTTCTACAGCCCCGACTACAGCAAGCAGCAGCCCTCACAGCCCACCGACTACCGCCGCACACTCTACTGGAACCCCAACGTGAGTCTCAACCAGGCAGGCGAAGCGGAAATCTTGTTCTACAACAACAGCCGCACCACCCACCTCTCAGTAGATGCACAAGGCCAATCGCAAGACGGCACATTGCTGTGGAACGGAGATTTCTGAAACAGAAATGAAGAATTAAGAATTTTGAATTAGGAATTATGGATTGTAGGATGGGCGGGAGAAACGGGGTGAATGGAGTAAGGAGACTGGAAATTGTCCGCTACTCCAGTCCGAACATCCGTGCAAGGTATTCTGCCAGACGCATATTTCTTATAGAATCATACATTTTAGACAAAACCACAAAGTTTTCAGTAAATCACTTGCATTTACCTTAAAAAGTTTATATATTCGCAATCGAAAATATCCAGAAATATAAAACCGCAAGGAAAAACATTCGCATTCGCCCAAGTCATTCACATCACATAACCAGAAGCTATGAGACAATTACTTTATTCCTTCTTCATCATATTATTCTCGCTCGTGCTCTGCAACAATGAGCTCAAAGCACAGCAAACAGCCACAGCCCGTGTGGTGGACAGCGAGACTGGGGAGCCTATCCCCTTTGCCACAGTGTATGTATCGGAGAGCAAGGGGACGCTGACAAATGAGGAAGGGATGTTCAGCATTGACCTGGAGAAAGGAGAGGCTGTTCACGTGTCATTCATGGGGTATGGGAAACAACTGTTCAACGCGGGAGACGTGCCGAAGACCATCGAATTGGAGCCGGCCGCAACACAGCTGAGGGAGTTCACGGTAGTGGCTCCCAACAGCATTCTGAAGAACATCATCAAAAGCCTGAATGCGGAATACAAGGTCAGAGAAGGCAAGACCGCCAACTTCTTTCTGCGGCAGACATTCGAACAGGAGAACGGAAGGAACGAGATGGTGGAGGGATTCATGAGCTCCGCCTCTGCCATCAACCTCAGAAAGACCAGCATCCTGAATGCAAGACACTACTGCATAGGAGAGCACTCGGAGGTCAGGAACACCTTCGCAGCCTCAAACCTGCAGCACCTCTTCGACTTCGCACCGCGCGTCTATGACACGAGTTTCTGGAAAGACGTTCACGTTCCACTGGGCTTCTGCCAAAACTCTGGCGCATCCAACGCTGTCATTGGAAGTGGAGGAATCATATCTGGTTCCGGATTGCAACTCTATGATTACTATGAAGCAGCAGCCAGCAATTACAACACATACATAGAGGAATACACAGAGGAGGGAGAGGACTTCTTCAAGATAAGCTTCACAAGGAAAGAGTCCAAATACAACAGCGGACTCGTCACAGGCATACTCTATGTGAAAGCAAAGGGCTACGAGCTGATGGGATTCGAGGGACAGATGTCCAATGTGGTACTCGACACAGAGAAGGACTTCTGGACACAGGCCAACCAGACAGAGCCCGTCATACGCATCGGCTATACCCAACGCCGCGGCTTCACCGAGGTGGAATATGTGGCATGCACCCTTGAAGCAGCGGGGATGAAATGCCGGTCCATCGCCTACAATCTGGGGAAAAGGAAGATAAAGACCGCCAAGGGAAAGAAGGTGAAGGTGGAGGACAACCTGCTGGATGCCATTGACCGCGCAGGATATGACTCCACGCTCTGGCAGCAGACCTGCATACAGCGTACCGAAGAGGAGGAGCGCATTGTGAGGGAAAGCATGACATCGGGCGATACCACCGCCGTGGAGATAGCCAGAGAGGCAGAAGCGCCCGCCTACAGGCCCGACTCGCTTGCTGCTGGCAGCGGAAACTTTCGTCCGCTGGTGGAGCGCCTGAGAGCCTTCGGACGTACCATCCCGCAGGAGAAGGTGTATGTACACATGGACAACACATGCTACCAACTGGGCGACACCATCTGGTTCACGGCCTACACCAGGCGCACCGACACCGGACGGCCGTCCGACGTGAGCGGCCTGCTCTACGTGGAACTCTACGGGCAGGAGGGTTATCTGGTGGAGCGCAAGCTGGTGCAGATGCACGACGGACAGGGAGAAGGGTTCTTCGCACTTGACCGTCTGATACAGTATGCAGGACTATACGAGCTGCGGGCATACACCAGATGGCAGCTCAACTGGGGCGGATACGACCGGAAGCACTCGCCATGGGCCTTCACGTGGTTTGAATCCAAGGAACAGGAGCGGGCCTACTTCCGCGACTATGCGAAACTCTACAGCCGCGTGTTTCCCGTATATGACCGCCCGAAGGAGCCCGGTGAATTCACACGCGATGTGACCCTGAGGGGCAAGCGCCGGTACTTCAGGCGCGACAGGGACAAGCATGAACTCACGCTCACGCTCTTTCCCGAAGGAGGGACACTGGTCACGGGACTGCCCTGCCGCATGGCCTTCGAGGCGGCATGGGACGACGGACAATGGGTGGATGGATGGCTGCACTACGGACAGGATTCTGCCAGGGTGGTGAACAGAGGCCGTGGAACCATCACGCTCACCCCGTCGGGAAAGAAAAAGCAGAAGGTGACCTTCGTGACGGCAGACGGCAAGAAGGCCCAAGCCTATCTGCCGCAGGCCGACACGCTGGGTGTAGCCCTGCGCATGGAGCAGACCGGAGGCGGATGGACTGCCCGCATCGCCACATCGCCCAATCTGCCCGCCCGGAACCTGGCACTCACCCTCATGCATGAGGGAAGGACAATGGCATTCAGCAGGCTGGAGACTCTGAAGGCAGGAGCGGACGGCTGGCAGTTTGAGATAAGCGACTCGCTGCTGGACGGTTCGGGGGTATATCAGCTGACCGTATTTGACAGACGCGGCTATGTGTATGCCGACCGACTCTTCTTCGCAAGGAACGGCAGCGACATGGAACCCACACTCGCCATCCAGGGGCTCAAGCCTGAATATGCACCCTACGAGCCTGTGAGCCTGCGTGTGAAAGCACGGCAGGCCGGAGGAAGCGTATCGCTCACCGTGAGGGACGACAACATGCGCGATTTCCTGTACGACAACGGAAGCATACTCACTGAGATGCTGCTGTCCAGCGAGATAAGGGGATTCGTACCCAATCCGGGCTGGTACTTCGAGCGGGACGACGAGGAAAGGCGGACGGCACTGGATCTGCTGATGCTCACACAGGGCTGGAGGCGCTTCAGATGGCAGGATATGGCCGTACGCGGAGCATGGGAACTGAGCCAGCCTGCCGAACAGGCACCCATACTGAGAGGGCGTGTGTATAAGAAGAACGCAAGCTATGACTATAAAATATGGAATATCATGGAACCCAGCCTGCCTTCCCTCTTCCATCGTGACACAGAATCCTCACAGCCAGCCAAACCTTCGCTGACGGGTATCCCCAAGGAGTACAGACAGGAAGAGAAGCCGGAAGATGACGCAGAAAAGGCTTATAAGGAGCATGAGAAGAAGACCTGGCGGCAGGACAGGCAGGATATGTTCACGCAGATGTACCAGAAAAGCAATCGCGACGTCAAAGTCCATTCCGAACTGGTATCAGCCGACGGAACGAAGATAGCCATAAACGAGCGGACCACCAGGAACGGGCGCTTCCAGATACAGCTGCCTCCGTTCTACGGGCAGGCCGTATTCTTCCTCAGCGCTGCAGACACCACAAAATGGAGCAGACGCAAACGCAGGAAGTACCAATGGATCCAAGGGGCTGAATACAAGGAAGGAGATGACGGACGCGCACCCGAGAACAAAATCAAGAAAGCACGCTTCGACATCCAGCCTGCCGACTACCTCTCACGCGTGCAGTGGCCCTACCCTCGCTTCGTGGCTCCGTACACCCATTACCAGAGCAGACTGGCACAGAGGCCGGAGAAGGAAGACAGTATTCTTCCGTTTGCACTGGATGCCGACAGCGCATACAACATGAGGGAGGTGTCGGTGCATGCACGGCACAACGGCATGAGGGGATTCGACGACTCGATGCCCTGTCTCATCATAGATGCAGAGGAGGCTTTCAATCTCACATTCGATGCCGGCATGTACAACTTCGCACGCTACCTGGTGGCCGACTACGGAATGGACTATCCCTACGTGCAGGCTCCCATCTGGTGCGAACGCACACAGAGAAAGCTCGAGGAGAACATACAATATGACAATATCGAAATGAGATACGGAATCTCACCCATGCGCAGGTCATTGCCTCCGTACCGAGACATGTTTGAGGGTGTACCCGAAGACTCACTCTATGCACGTAAGTACCTGGTTTCATTCTCCCAAATACACTCCAAGGAAGAGAAGAGAGAATACAATCGGGGCATTGACAAGGAGCTGCTCTACACCGACTATAACCGCCGACTGCCCGGCAACTGGCGCTATCGGGGCACCGACCTGCCTGTAACCACGCTGGTGAGTTATCCCTATGCAGACCAAAGTGAACGCATGTATTACCGCGACAGACACTACACTCTGCAGGGGTTTGCCTATCCCGCCGAGTTCTACAGCCCCGACTACAGCCGAAGGGAACTGACCGACAAGCCCGCAGACTACCGACGCACGCTCTACTGGAACCCGCACATCAAGCTGGACAGCAACGGTGAGGCAGAAGTGAAATTCTACAACTGCAGCCGACAGACCGAACCAAGTGCAGATGCCCAAGGACAATCAGAGGACGGCACATTGCTGTGGAACGGAGATTTCTGAAACAGAAACGAAGAGCTTTGAGTTTGGAATTAAGAATTATGAATTTTGAATTAAGAATTGTCGGATGGGCGGGAGAAACGGGGTGAATTAAGAATTGGGAATTCTGAATTAAGAATTATGGATTGTAGGATGGGCGGGAGAAACGGGGTGAATTAAGAATTAGGAATTTTGAATTAAGAATTATGGATTGTAGGATGGGCGGGAGAAACGGGGTGAATCAAGAGTTTTGAGTTCTTGGGGATGGACCATCAAGTGGAGGTAGAAGAGGTGAGATGACTTGGGTCTGTAACACCAGGAGTGGGTGGTGATGGAAAAAGAGGGCAATGGAGTACTGCGAAAGGATTATTTAGCTAATTTTGTGAGTGAATTGTATATTCAAAGAAAGCAAACTATGCCCCATCTGTCTCAAACTTCCCAAGGGGAACCGCACACTACTGCAACGCGCAGGCATTCATTCTCTGTGAAAACTCCATTGCTCTTCCTGGCTCTGCTGCTGGCGGCTGCATCGGCTCTGGCTGCTGATATCACAGGCACCATCACCTGCAAGGGAAAGGGTGTGCAAGGAGTGGTGGTATCTGACGGACATTCCTTTGCCACCACCGACAAACAGGGAGTTTACCGGTTGCAGTCGGACAAGAGGAACGGCTATGTGTTCTACGTCATCCCATCGGGCTATATGCCGTTGACCGAGAAGGGCAACTGGGAGGAGAAACTCTTTGGGGGATTCTGGAGAACATTGTCCTTTCCCGATGACAGCAACATGGACGAGCAGCACGACTTCATGCTGCAGAAGGAGAAGAACGACAAGCATATCATGGTGTTTGAAGCCGACCCGCAGTTGGCCAACAGAAAGGATACCAAGGACATGAAACTCTATGAGAGCCTCTTCCTGCCCCGCATCAAGAAGGAATGCAAGCTGGCTGGCAGCACGCCGATATACTCCACGGTGCTGGGCGACCTGTCGTGGGATGTGTACTGGTATAGCAACAAGTTTACCATTGCAGACTACAAGGCTCTGATAGTGAAGAACCACAAGTCATACGGCATGAGGCACTTCTGCGTGACGGGCAACCATGACAACAACCCCTCTACACCACACTCCGAACAGACTGACCACAAAGCTTCGGAGACATTCAGACAGACTGTGGGCCCGAACTATTACTCATATAATATAGGTAAGGTGCATTATGTGGTGCTGGACGATGTGGTGTATGAGAACACCCCCAGCAAGGACGGCAAGTACAAGAAAGGCGTTGTGGGCATGAGGGACTACAAGAACGGATTCACCGACGAGCAGCTGGACTGGCTGCAGAAGGACCTCAGCTATGTGGATGAGCACACGCCGGTCTTTGTGAGCATGCACGTTCCTGCATGGTATGAGAACGGAAAGTTTGAGGTGCTGGAGCGTATGCCATGGAACCACAGCACGCAGCGCCTGTGCCAGATACTGAAGAGGTTCGACACTGTGCACATCATGTCGGGCCACCGACACCAGTGCTACAACATGCAGCCCAAGCAATACCCCAACATCATGGAGCATTCGGTGGGTGCTGTGGGAGGCAACCTATGGGCATCGGGAGGATATACCGGGCATCCCACATGTGTGGATGGAACACCCGGAGGCTACCAGGTGTTTACCATCAACAAGAAGGATATCTCGTGGCAACTGCGCACACTGGAAGGTACAGGCAACGAACAGTTCCGCATCATCGACACCAACCAAGTGAGGGAATACCAGCGCACCAGCAGCATCTGGCAGGCCATCATGAAGAAGTATCCCGGCAGACAGGATTTCTCCAGACTGCCAGCCAACACGGTGCTGGTGAATGTGTTCAACTATGACCGCCAGTGGAAGGTGAAGGTGACCGAAGACGGACGGGAACTGGATGTGAAGCAGATCAAGTGTGAAGACCCATACGCCGTACTGTCCTACGACATCAATATGTACAAGCACAAGAAAGCGGTGGGCGAGGGAAACGGCACCAAGTACAACACCCACACCTTTATGGCAGTGGCAAGCAGGCCTGATGCAGAAATCACAGTGGAAGTGACCGACAGGTTTGGACGTACATTCCGTGCCAGCCGCCAGCTGCCCATTGCCTGTACAATAGATGCCATGGCACCCACAGGCATCTGACCCACAAGACGAAAGTTCCTTATCCCTACCCCAGAAAACAAGAAAAGAGAGGATTGCTCCTCTCTTTTTTTATATAGTCAGCCGGCTGCTTACTTCTGACAGGCAGTGCAGGGAGCCCAAGGCTTGAGCTGCTTGAAGAAGTCGTTGCCCTTGTCATCCACCAGGATAAAGGCAGGGAAATCCTCGACGGTTATCTTCCAGATGGCCTCCATACCCAGCTCGGGATACTCCACACACTCGATGCTCTTGATGCTGCTCTGTGACAGAACGGCAGCCACACCGCCGATGGTACCCAGATAGAATCCGCCGTGCTTCTGGCAGGCATCTGTCACCATCTGGCTGCGATTACCCTTGGCTATCATCACCAGGCTGGCTCCATAATCCTGGAACTCATCCACATAGGGATCCATACGATTGGCCGTTGTGGGGCCCATGCTGCCACAGGGATAACCTTCGGGAGTCTTGGCAGGTCCGGCATACAGGATGGGATGGTTCTTAAAGTAGTCGGGCATCTCCTCTCCAGCGTCCAGGCGAGCCTTCAGCTTGGCATGAGCGATATCACGAGCCACAATGATGGTACCCTTGAGGTTCACTCGTGTGCTCACAGGATACTTGGTCAGTTCGGCACGCACAGCGTCGATACCCTTGTCCAGGTCTATCTCGATGCCAGTAGTACCCTCACCGGGATTGCGCAACTCGGCAGGTATCAGCTCTGTAGGATTGGCATCCATCTTCTCCAGCCAGATACCGTCCTGATTGATCTTTGCCTTTATGTTGCGGTCGGCAGAGCAGCTCACACCCATGCCAATGGGGCAGCTGGCGCCGTGACGAGGCAGACGAACCACACGGATATCGTGTGCCAGATACTTGCCACCGAACTGTGCACCCAGTCCTATCTTCTGTGCCTCTACCAGGAGCTTGTTCTCCAGATCGATGTCACGGAATGCACGACCAGTCTCATCGCCAGTGGTGGGCAGGTTGTCATAGTACTTGATAGATGCCAGCTTCACGGTGAGCAGGTTCTTCTCGGCGCTTGTACCACCGATGACAAATGCGATGTGGTAAGGAGGACAAGCCGCTGTACCCAGGCTCTTCATCTTCTCCACCAGGAAAGGCAGCAGTGTACCCTCATTCTGGATGGTAGCCTTGGTCATGGGATAGAAGTAGGTCTTGTTGGCAGAACCACCACCCTTGGCCACCATCACGAAGCGATATTCATCGCCCTCGGTAGCCTCAATGTCAATCTGTGCGGGCAAGTTGCAGCGGGTGTTCACCTCATCATACATGTTCAGAGGAGCATTCTGCGAGTAGCGCAGATTGTCCTGTGTGAAGGTATTGAAAACGCCCAGGCTCAGTGCCTCTTCGTCCTCGAAGTCGGTCCACACACGCTGTCCCTTCTCGCCGTGGATGATAGCGGTGCCCGTATCCTGGCAGAACGGGAGGATACCCTTGGCGGCTGTCTCGGCGTTGCGAAGGAACTGCAAAGCCACATACTTGTCGTTTTCTGAAGCCTCGGGATCGGTGAGAATCTTGGCCACCTGCTCGTTGTGCTCACGGCGGAGCATGAACTCCACATCATGGAAAGCCTGCTGTGCGAGCATGGTCAAAGCCTCCTTTGACACCTTGAGGATGGTTTTACCCTCAAACTCAGCCGTGCTTATACCCTCCTTGGACAGGAGGCGATACTCTGTCTTGTCTTCCCCCAACTGAAACATAGGGGCATACTTGAAATCAGCCATAATATATAATGTGTTGGTTATTCGTAGTGTTGGAACAGGAAATCATTGTAGGGATACTTCTGCACATGCAGTTCGCGCACGCGGTCATAGAGCACCTGCTTGAGAGTGTCTATATTGGTACGCTCACGTGCAGAGATGAAGAGGCAGTTGTCACCCAGTCTGGCCATCCAGGTACGGATAAGTTCGTCGATGGAGACATTGCGCCGGGTGGCAGGAGTGAGGTCGTCAGCATCCTTTTCTTCCCACGTATAGGCATCCACTTTGTTGAAGATGACCATAGAGGGTTTTTCGGCACAACCCAGGTCGGCCAGCGTCTTCTCCACCACCCCTATCTGCTCTTCGAAGTCGGGATGAGAGATATCCACCACATGCAGAAGCAGGTCGGCCTCACGCACCTCGTCCAGTGTGCTCTTGAAGGAATCCACCAGATCGGTGGGCAGCTTGCGTATGAATCCCACTGTGTCAGAGAGCAGGAAGGGCAGGTTGTCCACAATGACCTTGCGCACCGTGGTGTCGAGTGTGGCAAAGAGCTTGTTTTCGGCAAACACCTCACTCTTGGCCAGGAGGTTCATGAGCGTACTCTTGCCCACATTGGTATAGCCCACGAGTGCCACACGAATCATGCGTCCGCGGTTGCTTCGCTGTGTAGTCTTCTGCCGGTCAATATCGGCCAGTCGCTGCTTGAGCAGGCTCATGCGGTTGAGGATGATGCGCCGGTCCATCTCGAGCTGCGTCTCTCCAGGACCACGCAAGCCCACCGAACCCTTGCCTCCACCCGAGCCGCTTCCGCCTCCTTGTCTCTCAAGATGGGTCCACATGCGCTGCAGGCGAGGTAGCATATAGCGGTATTGTGCCAGTTCCACCTGCGTCTTGGCGTTGGCAGTCTGCGCACGCATCGCAAAGATGTCCAGTATGAGGCTGGTGCGGTCAAGCACTTTGATGTGGAGTTCATTCTCAATGTTGCGCAACTGCTTGGCGCTCAACTCATCATCAAAGATAGCCATCGACACCTCCCGTTCGGCATCCTCCTCGGCCTGAATATAGGCTCTTATCTCCTGCAACTTGCCTATTCCCAGATAGGTGACAGCGCTGGGGCCGTTCATCTTCTGTGTGAATCGCTTCACTGTGTGTGCTCCTGCCGTCTCGGCAAGAAACTCCAGTTCGTCGAGATACTCCTGCGTCTTGCGCTCACCCTGCTGTGGAGTGACGAGTCCGACCAATATGGCGGTCTCCTGCACATCACCTTCGGCTGCCGCCGACTGCACTGTGCTCACTTTTCCAGTCTCCGGCGAGAGCGAAGAGCGCGAGGCGTTGTAGTATTTACTTCTTGTTGTCTTCAATTCTTATCCTTTTTGCGAACCTCCTCCCGGCGCATACATATATATAAGGAGAAGGTGTTCGTACTCTTTCTGATACAGCCCTTGTCATCTTCCCCCCGCACAGGGAGAGAGGCAGCGGGCCATTTACTTCACCTGCACCACCAGATAACGGCTCACGCTCCAGAAGCGCTTGGGGTCGGTGATGTGCAACTCATACTGCCCCTGAGCATCCTTGCTGAGGGTGTAGGAGCCGCTTGGGTGGGTGGTGAGCAGCTTGGCACTCTTGCTGTAGAGCTTCACCTCGCGATCTGTGCGGATGTCTATCTTGGTGAAATAGTCGCGGTTGAATTTGCCGTCGCGAAGCACATCCCCGCTCGAGATAATCTTCTGCTCCTTGAGCTCGGAACGTGTACCGAAGACAAACCAAGCTTCGTTCAGTTCCTTCTCCTGTGCGGCTACTGTCTGGGCTTTGGCCTGGTTCTCCTCCTCGAGCGACGACACATTGTCGTTGAGTTCGCTTATCTCCTGACCCTTGCGCACCAGCTCTTCATCCTTTTCGGCCAGACTTGCCTCCAGTTCCTGAATGCGCTGTGCCTGCTGCTCTATCTGGCTCTGCAGGTTGTTGATGGTCTTCTGAAGTTTCTCGCCCTTGATATTGCTTGTGCGCAGTTTCTCCTTCAACTGAGCCACCATATCGCGGTTCTGCTTCATCGCCTGCTCAATGTAACTGAGGTTCTCGCGTATCACCTCGCGGCTGCTAGCGTTCTCACGTGTAGCGTCAGCCACAGTGACCCGTCCCTCGGCCTCCGTTATGCGGCGTATTCCTTCCTGTATCTCGTTGAAGGTGCCCATTATGTCATCCAGCTCGGCATCCTTTCCGTCGATGACGCGTTGCAGTGAATCACGCTCCTGGCGGGCGGCTTCGTCGGTAGCCTTGCCCTGATGGCACGCACACGCCACCAGCGCGCACGCACAAATGATAATGAAATTGTGTAACTTCATACGATGTAAATTCTTAGTTACTAATCCGTTTCTTCAGTCTGTTTGCTCTCGTCATATCCACCCACTACAATGACAAATTCGCCCCTCGGCTCGTTTGTCTGGAAGTGCTCAAGCGCCTCGGCCAGTGTCCCTCGCACGCTCTCCTCGTGGATTTTGCTTATCTCGCGGCACACGCTCACGGGCCTCTCTGCGCCAAACACCTCTATCATCTGCGCAAGTGCCTTCACCACGCGATGGGGCGATTCGTAGAAGACCATCGTGCGAGGCTCGGTGGCCAATGCCTTCAAGCGGCCCTGACGGCCCTTCTTCTGCGGCAGGAAACCCTCGAAGCAGAAGCGGTCGCAGGGCAATCCGCTGCTTACCAGCGCCGGTACCATAGCGGTGGCTCCGGGCAAGGTAATCACCTCGATGCCAGCTCTGATGGCCTCACGTGCCACCAGAAAGCCAGGGTCGCTGATGCCAGGAGTGCCTGCATCCGACACCACTGCCACTGTCTCACCCCCGCGCAAGCGGTTGACCACGCTCTCCACAGTCTGGTGCTCATTGAACTTATGATACGACAGCATGGCGTTCTTGATGTCGAAGTGGCGCAGGAGGTTGCCGCTGGTGCGGGTATCCTCGGCCAGTATCAGATCGGCCTCACGGAGTATCCTCAAGGATCGCATCGTGATGTCTTCGAAGTTGCCCACGGGTGTGGGTACAAGGTATAATATGCCCATCATTCAGTTTATTTGGGACAAAATTAGCGATAAAAAACGAATTGAAGCACTCGCCAGGCGAAAATGTGGTGACCAGGAGCCTGCTTAATGCCCCCAGAAGGGCCACCATCCAGAAGGAAGTGCCATATTTCCAGCGGAATAAGAGCACCCACGGACATGCCGACAAACTCGCTGCCGACTCACTTAAAAATTGTTACAACAGATATCCAAGAGCAAGAGAGCGAAAAATGCACTGCGGTGCGATGTTACACTTTTCGGGCAATGAACCACAACACCCAGCCCAATAAATTTTCATTTTCAGCGCCCAGAGTAGCCTCCACATGAAGAAACATTATTACCTTTGTCCGTAGTAAACCAAGAATGGCACGGCGCCAGGCCGTCACAACAAAAACATACATACTGAAAATGAAAGACGTAGGCTCCAGCAACGGAGAGATGATGCGTCAGGGACGCGTGGAGGTGATATGCGGCTCCATGTTCTCTGGCAAGACCGAAGAACTGATACGCCGACTGCGACGCGCGCAGTTTGCACATCAGAGGGTGGAGATTTTCAAGCCCGCCATAGACGTGCGCTACAGCGAGGAGGAAGTGGTGTCCCACGAGGGCAACAGCATCATGTCCACCCCCGTTGACACATCCACCAACATCCTGCTGCTGGCTCAGGGAAGTGATGTGGTAGGCATCGACGAGGCACAGTTCCTGGATGACCACATCGTGGAGGTGTGTAACACACTGGCTGGAATGGGCATACGTGTGATAGTGGCCGGACTGGACCTGGACTTCAAGGGTCAGCCCTTCGGTCCCATGCCTGCCTTGTGCGCCATTGCCGACGAGGTGACCAAGGTGCACGCCATCTGTGTGCGCTGCGGAGCGCTGGCCTACGTGAGTCACCGCACCGTGGCAGGTGACAAGCAGGTGATGCTTGGCGAGAAGCACGAATACGAGCCCCTTTGCCGCGAGTGCTACGCAAAAGCTTGCCAGGAGAAGAGCGAGGGAAAGGAGGCATAGATGTTTGAGGAGAAAATCACCTTCGACCGTGTGGCTCGCTGGGGCATTGCGATAGCTCTCTCAGCAGCTGCCGTTTGGCTGGTCAACAGGCTGTCAATGGTCCTGTTGCCCTTCTTTTCCGCATGGTTGCTGTCCTACATGCTCTATCCGCTGGTGCACTTCCTGCAATACAAGCTGCGTCTGCGCAACCGCGTGCTGAGCATCCTGGTGGCATTCACGCTGGTGCTGGGGGTGACAGGCGGCACTCTGGCGCTCATCATACCGCCCATCGTGCAGGAGAGCTTGCGTATAGCCGAACTGGTGAAGGTGTATTTCAATGACACGCTGATAGAGACCGGACTCATGCGGCAGCTGGAGGCACTTATCCGGAAAAACGCTGAGGGCATCAGCCTGATACACTTGGCCCAACAGAGTTCCTTCATGGAGGCACTGGAGAATGTGCTTCTGCAACTGTGGGGAATACTCTCTGGCACCATCAACTTTGCGCTGGGTCTGCTGGGCTTCTTCATTGTCCTGCTCTACATGTTCTTCATCCTCACCGACTACGAGAAGCTTCTGTCGGGATGGATAAAGCTCATTCCCAAGGGACAAAGGACGCTGGCAGCCATGATAGTGCAGGATGTGAAGACAGGCATGAACTCCTACTTCCGCGGACAAGCGCTCATCGCGCTGTGTGTGGGCATACTGTTCAGCATCGGCTTCCTCATTATCGACTTCCCCATGGCCATTGGCCTGGGCCTGTTTATCGGACTGCTCAATCTGGTGCCTTACCTTCAGACGGTCGGTTTTGTGCCCACCCTGCTGCTGGCCTTCATCAAGTCCCAGGAGACGGGGCAGAGTTTCTGGATCATCACAGCCTGTGCGCTGGCCGTGTTTGCCGTGGTGCAGACCATCCAGGATATGGTGCTCACGCCGCGCATCATGGGTCGTGCCATGGGACTCAAGCCGGCAGTCATCCTGCTGAGCCTGTCTGTCTGGGGTAGTCTGCTGGGCTTCATCGGCCTCATCATAGCCCTGCCACTCACCACCCTGCTGCTCTCCTACTACCGCCGCTTCGTGCTCAAGGAGCCACCCACCCCATCTGCGCCAGCCCACGAGGCATGCCAGCAGGATGAAACCGCCCCTGCAGCACCCGCCATCCACACCGAGGAGCCGCATGAGGGAACCCAGTCGGAGGCATAACGGACAGCCTCAGATGGGTAAATCCACAAAATTTACATGCGAAAGTTTGCCGTTTGCGAAAATGTGCGTACCTTTGCACCGCTGTAGCGCCAATGCGCTCAGTCTTCAGGTTGACTCGCTAGCTCAGTAGGTAGAGCACTTCACTTTTAATGAAGGGGTCTTGGGTTCGAACCCCAAGCGGGTTACCAAAAAGGGAGGGACATCACACCGATGTTCCTCCCTTTGCTATATATAAGTAATGTATAAGGCGCATGCGCGCACGCACGAAGCACGCTGCTGCGGGAGGTGCACGCTGCTGCGCCACCCTACAGGCTGTGCCCGACCAGAAACAGCACTTTCGAAAGAAATCCACTCCACGCGCTTAACTTTTCTGTACATTTGCAGTATATAGAGTAGAATGGAACGCAGAGAGTTTGAACAGATGCTGTCCCGACTGCGACCTTTGACGGTTCAAGTCGGCTACAGGTTCTTCGGCAACAGGAATGATGCCGAGGATGTTGCCCAAGATGCGCTATTGCGTCTGTGGACCTACTGCGAACAGCTGGATGCGGGACGCAACATGGAGGCACTGGCCATAATGGTAGCCAAGAATATCTGCGTGGAGAAATACAAGCGCAAGCAGATTGGCATAGCAGAGGCCACCCAAGAGATAGAGGCAGACGATGCCTATGCGGCCGACGGCGGAATCCGCGCCCAGGAAACCCGGACAATGATAGACAATGCCATCGGCAGCCTCTCGCCGCGCCAGCAACAACTGGTCAGGAGACGATACATCGAGGACCATTCGGCCGAGGAGATTGCTGCAGAGACAGGCATACCGAAGCCATCTGTGAAAAGTATGCTATCTACAGCAAAGTCGAAACTGATAAAGATACTCAAGAAGCAATGAAGCAGCACAAGAACAACCGCGACGAGCAGCTCTACCAGCAGATTCTGGCAGAACTGAAACCAGGTGCTGATGAGTACGACAGAATCATGGCACAAGGCAAGCAACCGGCCAGGAGGCGCTTCGCAGCCTGTCGCTATGCCGCAGCAGCCTGTCTGCTCATGGCTGTAGCCGGACTGTCGATCTATTTGCAGAAGAATGTCCCCGCTGAGTCACCCGCCCTCGCAGTGGCCGAAACGGAGGTGACACATCAGACGGAAAAGCCTCAGGTTTCCAAACCGTCCCCCTTGCCGGAAGAGGCCATAGCGGAAGCGCCCCGGGCCAAGAGAGCAGCACAGAGGCAGCCAACCGCCCTACCCGCACAGGCCACTCCACAGACGAGTGTGTCCGAAGAGAATACTGTCCCCAAGGCAGCCCCTCAGGAGGCGGACGACAGCGACCAGGAACTCATTCTCGGCATCCTTGCCCAAGTGGAGGCACAGGCCACAAACGAGGAGAGAGAGGAGGAAATGCTGTACCGGACCATATTGAACGAGATCTCGGATAAGATAATCAACTCACACACACTATCAGAACTATCCTTATGAAACACATCATTTTCTCCTTAGCATTCGCTGCCATGGCATGGAGCGCCACGGCACAAGACAGCACGCCTGCAAGAGCCTACGAAGAGCAAGAAGCCTGCGCGGCCTCCGCGATGACGAGGGTGTTGGCCACCCTTTCCGTCGGAAAGGTGGTGGGAAGTGCCAGCGAACAGGGACGCGACAAGCTGGACTCCACGTATTACCTCAACACGAGAGTCTATAAACTACCCTACAAGAGCAAAAAGGAGCGCCAACGGGTGGACCTCCTGACTTCCTCACTGGTAAAGGCTTATGATGCCGACATCAAGCATCACACAGGTGGCTTCTGCCACACAGACCAGTTGCGCAAGCATAATCCCACAGAGAGTCAGAAGCTGGAGATGTATTACTCTGAAAACCAGCTCCCCCTCGTGGTGGGAGGGAAAGGGCACAACTATGTGGTGCTGCGCCATAACTACCAGCAGAATCCCTGCTACCGACAAGTACAGGGCGCAGAGTGGTGGCTTGAGAACGATGCTGTAATGATGAAGGTCATACGGGTATCGGGGCCTCAGACTGCGGGTCACTACAAGATGGCAATGCAACAGAACAGCATGGCTCACGCTGCCGATGCCTTCTTCAGCAACAGCGAGTTGGCTTCGGCATTATGCGAGACCACCAAGGAACAGATGCTGAAGTCCATCTCCATCCTGGCCACATTGTACAGGCATACCGACAGCGCGCTTGACCGTGCCGTGGTCAAAATCCTCAACGAGCGCATCACCGACTACCTCAACTCCCATCCCACCGTCGAGGAAAAACAGCAACTCTTCCTTGCCTTGCAGGACATCCCCGGCTACTATGCCGTGGTGAAAAGCGGCGCAAAGAAGAGCTGGACGGTCAGCTTCGCTGTACTGAACAAAATCTATCCGCAACTGGACATCCTCTGTATCAGCTTCGCGGCACATGGCGACCCATCGTGCAGCGTAAAGAACGAGAAAGGAGAGACGATACCGGCAAACTTTGTCCTGCAAGTCTTCACGAACAAAGAGCCCGACGAGCGCCTGTTCTCCAGCGGGAAATAGCGCCCCACGCACCCCGTCAGCATACAGGCCGGGAAAACGCAGTGCGCTGCGATGACGCATGCACTGCGCTGCGATGGCCAACGCAGCACGCTCCGCAGCCCAATGCAGCGCACTGCGTTTTCCGCCCCACTCCGACAGGCGAACCAGGGCAAGGCAGCACGTCACCCCCTTCAGAACCCGTAAAGACAAAAGAGCTGCGCGATGAAATCCACCGCGCAGCTCTTTTTATGTTTGATGAAAACCTTATTATATATATAGCTTAGTCACACCGGCACCGGGATAGTAATGCTCCAGGATGCGCTGGCTATCGTAGCCCTGGGCAGCCATCGAGGCGGCACCTATCTGGCACATGCCCACTCCGTGGCCCCAGCCGTGCCCGTGAAGGACGATGCGCTGGGGGATACCATCAGTCACATCAAGCAGTTCGACCGTGAAGGCACTGCTCTTCAAGTGCGAATGGCTCAGCATGCGACGGATTTCCAATTCCTTTCCTACGGTCATCTCACGTTCCTGGCCCACCACGCGCAGCATGCTGATGTGGCCGCCGGGGCCCGTCTCCACAGGCTCCAAGCGCAGGATGGCACCCATCTCCACCTGCAAGTGCCGGCAGATGAGGTCGTGCAACTGCTCCTGGCTATACTCCACCGTCCAGTCGTGGAAGTCGGTGGTCTCCAGGTCGTAATCGTTGAGCACCTGGCTGAGGAGTGCCTTGTCGTGCACGTTGCAGAAGGGGTCCTCCACACTCGCAAGGTAAGGCACCTGCAGATTGTCCCAGCAGAAACGGAACTCGTTGGTGCGTCCGCCACAACACTTACCGAAGCGCGCGTCGCACACCTGCCCGTCATAGGTGAGCACCAGGCCACGTGTTTGGCGCACAGCATCACGCACGGCGGGGTTCTCGATGCGGCTGATGCCCTGGTAGCGCTGGCAATGGTCGTCGGCACAAACGTCGAAGAGCGTGTGCTCCTGCCTGTCATACCAGCGCACCAGGCTGGTGGCTGTCTGCTTGACGGCAGGTGCCTGGGGTACTCCGTCGGTCTCGCGGCGGCGGCGCATCTGTGTGAGAAGCCAACTGCGGCTCACTATGGCCGATGCCTTGAGGTACTCCAAGGGGCATGTGGATTTCATTTCGCTACTGATGACACTGGTGAGATAGTCCTCCACCGGCACGTCGCTGATGGCGAGCAAAGCATCCTGATCCACTATCAGACGCAGGTCGCCGCCGAAGGTCTGTGTCTCACAGCGCTCCCAATGGAAGGCTTTGCCGATGGTGACATCGGCCAGACTGAAGGTGGCATCCTGGCTCTGAGGCACAAAAGAGAGCGTACTATAGAGCGAGCCATGCCAACTAATGCATCCGTCCACACACTCCACAGTCTGCTCGCCAGTTACCTGCAGCCCCTTAGCCATGAAGGTGCCATTGAGACGGAAGCGTAATGTGCGTGCCGACATGATGCCCACCTGCACCCTGGGCTCCTCGCCCAAGCTGCCGGCCAAAGCCTTTGCAGCCTGCTCCCGGGCTGGCTCATTCTGCTTGATGTCCGTTATCTTGCGCACCACCTGCTCCATCTCCTCGGGCGAGAGAGTGACCTCGCGCAGGATGGAAGCCGCCCTCTGGGGGGTGATGCGCTGGAAATCCTGCTCACGTGGAGTGACCAGCAGTCCGCACATGTCCAGTGCGCCCGGACTCACGAGCAACTGTTCCTCCCCCTCGGCATAGTAGCAGTCGGGGCGATGCTTGGCCCTGGGGAACACCAGGGTGACTATCTCGTCGGAGTGACCGATGCCGCCGGCCTGACGCCAGCACACCACATTCATGCACGGCTCATACTCGCCCTCATGGACGGGCAATGCGTTATACACGCGCAGACAGAGTTCGCTGTCGGCCTCGGTGGGCAGGCTGCGTATGACTATCACAGGGCAGGCATAACCATGTAGCAGGTACAGGCCGCAGCGGCTGTCGCCGTTGCCCGACTCCTCCATCAGGGCGGCTTGTGTGCCGGTGAGCGGATATATCTTCTCCAAGCCCTTTTCATACACCGCCCAATCGCGCTCCAGAGGCACCACTCCCCTGCTGCCGGCCTGCAGATGCATGTGGTCGGGACAGGAGGCACCGCAGAGCGGACCATTATAGAAGACGATGCTGCGGGGCATGTTCCACGCCATACGGCGCAGAGTACTGAAGTTGGGGAATATGCGCTGCGGGGTGTGACGTCGCATGGGAATGGTGAAATGCTGCGGCAAGATGGGGAAGGGATTCACCAGCACCTCGTAGTGCTTCTCGGTAAGCAGCCTGTGCTGCTGCGCGGGGCGGTTTTTGGCACACAGGAAACAAGGGCGCTCGGCCAGAGTCTGCCGGTCAACCTTGGCTCCGGTGCTCACTATACGGGCAGGGTTCCACTGCGTCTCGAGTTCCACATCTGCGCTTACGGCCAACGCACGCGACTGTACTTGCTCCTCTACAGCCCGATAGCGCCCTGCAGCCTCCGGCCAAGCCTGCAGTTCACAGCGAAAAAAATCGTCCAGTTCATCGGCTGTCACCGTGTGCTGCCACTGCTCGTTGAGCTGCTGGCGCGCCTGTATCTCCAGCGTGCGAAGGTGGTCCTTATAGGTATTGTTGCGGTTGATCTTGTCCTGACTGAGCGCTGCGTCGCTGTTGCCTTCCCATCGGCGGCACAGATACACCTCGTCATAGATGCGGGCTATGCGGTAGCGGCGGCTTATCATAAGGCCCAAGGCATAGTCCTCACCATAGCTGGTGTTGGGAATCTGCAGGTCGCGCAGCACGGGGGTGAAGAATGCGCGGGGCGCTCCAAGGCCATTGATGCGCAAAGCATTGTTCCTGCCATTCTGAGGGGTCCACTCTCGGTGGTCGATGAGACCAGGGGGCAAGGTGTTGAGCTGGAAGTCGCACATCCTGTAGGAGCCTATCACCATGGGGGCGTTTTCGGCATAGAAGGCATCCACCATGCGCTGCAGGGTGGCGGGACTGCTGTATAGGTCGTCGCTGTCAAGCTGCACCACGAAGCGGCCCACCTGCTCGTGGTGTACCGCCATATTCCAGCAACCGCCTATGCCCAGGTCGGTGCGCTCGGGGATGATGTGCACCACGCGGGGGTCATGGGCAAACTCGCGGATGGCTTCCGTGGTGCCGTCGGTACTGCCGTTATCCACTACCATGAGGTTGAAGGCGAAGTCGGTCTGTTGCTCGAGCACGCTGCGGATGGCATCGCGGATGGTTCGCACACGATTCCTGACGGGTATGACCACCGTAGCCTCCACGGCAAACTCGCCCTGGCGGAGGTTCACGTCGTCGCACTCATTGCCGTGCAGATAGGCATTGAGCGCACGCAGATGGCGGGTGCATGCCCTCTCCATCTCCAACTGGCGTGTTCTGTTGCGCGGATCGACGTAGTCAAACTGCTTCTGACCGCTCAACCGTGTGTCCCGCTCCACCTCTGTGTAGAGGTATTCATCGAGGTGGACGGGCAGCATCTGCCGGCTCACATAGAGGCGGAAGTCGTACAGGGCGGCATACAGATAGGGATGCAGATGCTCCTGTGCCACATACTCCTGCAGTGCCGAGGTGCGTATGAGCAACAGCGAGCCCATCTGAAAATCGTCTCTCACGCTGCCCAACTGGCAGTCGATGAGCGGCATGGGGCTGCGCTCACCCGCAGGCGTCTCCACATAATGGTCGGCATAGAGGATGAGGGAGCGGCTGTCATCGGCCACACGAAGCATGCGGTGCAGGGCGTGATAGCCCATGCGCAGACGGTCGTACTTGGTGTACAATAATATATAAGGCGCAGTGGCCTGACCGGCTATCCAGCGCAGGGTCTGCGTTCTGCCAGGCCCGTCTTCCCTGAGCAGATGCACGGCTGCCACATGGCAGTCGGATGTGAGTTCACTCAAAGTACCCTGCACCTGGTCGTCAGACTCGTAGGGTACAAAGCAGTCTATACGTTTCTGTTCCATATCACTTCACTTCATGACCGGGCACACCAGCCTTGCCTGTCGGGCCACACACTCTAAAGGCCCGCAAGGAGGCGGCTCCTGTCCTTAACTCAGACAAAAGTACGAGAAAAAACACATCCCTCCAAATTATTACGTACCTTTGCATCTGACAATTTGCTCCCTGATGGGCAATGCCGGGCCTTGCGGTGTCCGGACGTGACTTTCACTCTGACAAAATGACTCTACACATATTCAATCCCGAAAACGACATGGCGCTGGCCGACGGGGGGAGCGGTTACACGGCTCCCGCAACCATACGCCAGATGAGAGACGAACTGCACTGGCTGCCGCTGTGGTGGGCCAAGGACGATGACCTGGTGTGGAACGGCGAAGACCGCATCACACTGAGCGAGGGCGACGAGATACGTCCCTGGGGCTGGAGTGCGGCATTGGTGCACCAGCTCAAGCAGGCGGGGGTGGATGAGAAGTTCCTTCCCTCGCCCGACCAACTGGACTCGCTGCGCCGGCTCTCGCACCGCCAGACGGCCGTGAAGGCTCTGGCCCAATGCCGCGAGGAGGGTCTGCTGGGCGAGAGACTGGCAGGAGAGACGCTGCTCTGCCGCTCGGAACAGGAGGTGGAAGAGGCGCTCGTGCGATGGCCCGAGGCATTGCTCAAGTCACCCTGGAGTAGCAGCGGACGCGGACTGATGCGCTCTGACGCCCCGCACAGGCAGGAGTGGGTGCGCAACATACTGGCCAAGCAGGGAAGCGTAGTGGTGGAAAAATGGCTGCACAAGCTGGCCGACTTTGCCCTGGAGTATGAATGCGACGGCCAGGGAGGGGTGGAATATCAGGGACTCTCGCTCTTCTACACCAACCCGCAGGGCGCTTATCTGGGCAACTGGGTGGCTCCCGAGGTGCAGAAATTCCAGTGGCTCGCCCAATACATCGACCCGGCCTGCCTGGTGGAAGTGCGCCGCTGGTGGGAAGATAGGCTCAAGGGCTATGCCTACAAGGGCCCTGTGGGCATCGACATGATGCTCTGCCAGGAGGGCATCTGCCCGTGTGTGGAGGTCAACTGGCGCATGACGATGGGCCGCGTGGCCACTATGCTGAACAACCAGGGCAAGTATGGCCGCCTGGTGCTGGAGTATGTCTATGGGCACTACTCGGCAGAGGTAGAAGCCTTCGGATAGGCTGGCAGAGGCAAGGCGCCGCGCCGGGGCGGCAACCGCCGCACGCTCCCGGGCACATTCCACGCGCCCACTCATCACCCCCACAGGCAATGTGACGGAAAACGCAGTGCGCTGCGATGGCTCATGCACCGCGCTGCGATGGCCGATGCAGCACGCTGCGATGACACATGCACCGCACTGCACTCTCCACCCCACCCTCAAAGCCCTTTTGCCACATCCCGTTTCTTCACCACACAAACCGCCCCAGGCATCTGCCAAAACCGCCTCTGGCCATCCCATCCACCTGTACGAGGCTCCCGGTTCATCATTCCAGACCACCCAAGGGGAATCGCCTGGAAATGCCGCGAAGCCCGCTTCGAAATGCATCCTTACCCATTCCTGTCCAGCCAGGACAACAAAGCCCAGGGCAATACCCTGGGCTATACTGTATTCAGACAAAGGCTGCCATCCGGCGCGTGCGCTCCTGTCTGGGAAAACTCACGGGGAAGCGTTACCTCTTCAAGACCGGTTCGCAGGTGAGGCCAACGCCCAGCTTCTTGAATATCTTATGGTCAACATCGCTCAGCATCACGGTGCAATGCACCTGACAACCACGCAGCTTGGGCAGTTGCTCCAGCGCGCGCCGGCAGTTGTCATCGTTCTCCGAGAGCACCGAGAGCGCCACGAGCACCTCGTCGGTATGCAGTCGGGGGTTGCGGCCACCCAGATAACTGATTTTTGTATGCTGGATAGGCTCTATCATCGACTGTGGTATGAGCTTCACCTCATGGTCGATGCCAGCCAGATGCTTGGTGACGTTGAGCAGGAGAGCTGCGCTGCAACCGAGCAGTTCACTGGAGTGCGCGGTGATGATGGTGCCGTCCTCCAGCTCGATGGCCGACGATGTGTGGCCCGTCTCCTTCTGGTGCTCCTTGGCAGCCACTGTGGTGCGGCGGAAATCGGTGCCTATTCGTGCCTGGTTGAAGAGCATCTGTATCTTGCTTATCTCTGCCTCGTTGCATGCCCCGCGTGCCAGTTTGTTGGTCGCGTCATAGTAGCGGCGCACTATCTCGTTCTTCGATGCCTCGCAGCACACATCGTCGTCGCTGATGCAGAAGCCCACCATGTTGACGCCCATGTCGGTGGGTGACTTATATGGATTGGAGCCGTAGATGCCCTCAAAGAGTGCGTTGAGCACAGGATAGATCTCCACATCGCGGTTGTAGTTGATGGCTATCTTGTTGTAAGCCTCCAGGTGGAAGGGGTCGATCATGTTCACATCGTTGAGGTCGGCAGTGGCTGCCTCATAGGCGATGTTCACGGGATGTTTGAGGGGCAAGTTCCATACGGGGAACGTTTCAAACTTGGCATATCCGGCACGCACGCCTCTGCGGTGCTCATTGTAGAGCTGGCTCAGGCACACGGCCATCTTGCCGCTTCCCGGACCGGGCGCGGTGACGATGACCAGGGGGCGCTCTGTCTCCACATAGTCATTCTTGCCGAATCCTTCGTCCGATGCGATGAGCGCCACGTTGTGGGGATATCCCTCGATGAGGTAATGGCAGTAGGTCTTGATGCCGTCGCGCTCGAGGCGCTGGCGGAAGGCGGCTGCGGCAGGCTGGCCATTGTAGTGCGTAATGACCACAGAGCCCACCATGAAGCCACGGTGCTGGAATTCTCCGCGCAGGCGAAGCACGTCCTCGTCATAAGTTATGCCTAAGTCGGCACGAGTCTTGTTCTTCTCTATGTCGGTGGCACTGATTACGATGACTATCTCAATGCTGTCGCTCAGTTTCTGGAACATGCGCAACTTGCTGTCGGGCAGGAATCCCGGAAGCACTCTGCTGGCATGATGGTCATCAAAGAGTTTGCCTCCCAACTCGAGGTAGAGTTTTCCGTCGAAGCGCGAAATGCGCTCCTTGATATGTTCCGACTGGATGCGCTGGTACTTTTCGTTGTCAAATCCCGTTCTCATAATGCTCTGTTTTGCGCTGCAAAATTACTAAAAAATCCTCGGGTGGCGGCATAAAAAGGCCGGAGAGGTTCGTTGCGATGTGCTTCGAACCTCTCCGGGCATGTTCATTCAGGCGCTTCCGGTCACTTGGCCATTCTGTCGGCCAGCACCTTCATCCAGTATCCTCCGATTACGCTACGTGCCTTGAATCCCACCATCTTGGCGGTCTTCGTGTCACTCCAGTCGCTTATGGGCACACGGCTCTCGGTCTCGTTGATATAGGTATATACGGGTGCAACGAACTTCTGGAAAGTCTTCGTGTCAGGCGACATGGCTGCCGTCCACATGATCCAGTCGCTCTTGGTATAGTCCTTACGGCAATCAAGGGGCAGTCCGTACTTGTTCTGGTGCTTGAGATAGTACTTTATCTCGCGCTCATAAACCTTCTCCGAGAAGAGGTTCAGCCCCCACAACTTGTCCCATATCATGTTATACTTCTGACTCCAGGTGTTCTCCCTGTCGAAGGCCAGGCGGTAGTGGTCACCCTCGAGGGCCATTTTCTCCCACTTCTGAGCCATCTCCCTGGCACGTGCCAGATACTTGTCGGCAGTAGCCTCATCGCCCCTTAGACGTGCCATCAAGCTGTAGCCTGCCACGCCGCAGATGGCCTTGAGGGAAAGGTTGCAGTTGTGCGCCCAGTGACCCGCGAAGTCGTCGGTGCAGAGCTGGTTGGCCGGATCCTGTCCGTTATCCGACAGATAGTCGGCCCAAAGCGTAATGTCCTGCCAGTAGGGAGCCACGTATGAGGCATTGCCCTCCTGCATGCATATCTGTGCGGCAAGCGTCAGCATGTTGCCTGCCTCCTCGATGGGCATGTCGCCGCCATACACTTGTCCGTTGGCTATAGGGTATGTACCCAGGTCGTGTGCCGCAAAGGGCTTGGTCCAGCGGCCGCTTCGGCTGTACTCGAAGATGCTTGTCATCATCGCCTTCTGCAGCTCGGGATTATATACGAGGAACAATGGAGCCTCGGGATAAGTGAGATCGACGGTGTTGACACAGCCGTTGCTGTTATTCTCCTTCGAGAACCAGAGGAGGTTGCCATCCTTGTCCTCGAAGAGTTTGTGCGCAGCCATCACGTGCCGGTACGAGGCACTCAGGATTTCGGCATACTGCTTGCCGCCTGCTGCCATGCCGTCGTCATAGATCTGGCGGTCGAATGCGCGGCATCGTGCCATGATGCTCGCATAGCGGCTCTGCAGGTTGCGGAAGGCCTGGAAGATGGTCACCTGGCCTCCGTGAGCCCAGTAGCCCTTGTAGCGCTCGTACATGTACTCGATGTCCTGCACCTCATCGTAGCCCAACATGGTGAAGCTGCTGGCCTTCTCCACCTGCCCGAAGTCGTGGATGTAGGCCATTGCGGGCATGTCGGCAACCTTCTGTGCTCTGATGCCCTTGCCCCATGCGAAGCCCTTGCCAGCCTTCATCTGCGAGCGGTCTGGGCGGGGAAGTTTGCCTGTCTGCACGAATGCGTTCTGCACCTCATTGGCCTCCCCCATGCCCACATGGCCGTTGATGGCTGGCATGTAGAAGTATCCCCAGTCGATGCAGATGCCGTCGCCCTTCTTGGCCAGTATGGGCTGCTCCACGGTACCTGCCTTCACGTAGGCGATACCATCCTGGAAGCCGCGGCTGGTGAGCGTGGGCTGGTTGTCCTTGTTGACAGCCTGCTGGGCATCGGCCGAGAGGTAGAACTGCACATCGTGCTTCTTTCCGTCGGTGCTGCGAACCTGATAGGAGATGTAGTTGATGGGAGTGGAGATGAGGTCATAGTCGTCTATGAGCATGGGTGCGGTGAACACCAGGTCCAGCTCCACCGGGCCGCACACCATAGTATAATAGGTGTTGGTGGCCAATACGTCCACGCTCTTCTGCACGGCGGTCTCCAGTTTCACGTCCTGTGGCTTCACGTTGCGGTAGAGTCCGAAGTCGGCATAGGCACCTCCTGTGGTGTTGTGGCAATGGGCGGCTATCACGTTCTTGCCTGCATGGAGATGCTTCTTGAGGTCGGCATCAAGGTGCAGCACCACGTTGTCCACCCAGGTCTCGCCTGTGGATGCCACCTGCTGTCCGTTGACATAGAGTTCGAACACATCATCGTGGGAATACTTCAGATAGAGGTCGGCAGCCAGCTGCTCTTCGCTGAGCACCACTTCGCGACGGATGTAGATATCGCTTCCCTCACGGCTCCACTTATTGCTCACATTATCCAGGCCATCGCTTCCCCAGGCAGCCTTCTGCTTCTTCCATCCGGTCACGCTGGCGCCTTCGGCGGCCCATCCATCGGCCTGCACCTCATGGGTAATGAGGCCTTCCCAGCGCTCCTCATCGGCCATGGGGGCTATGCTCTGGAGCACATACTCCTGTGGGCGACCCATAAAGCGATAGGTGGTGCCATCCACTCTGAGGAGTCCCAGAATGGGCTTCTCGGCATCGGTCCAGTGGCGTGTGGTGCCGTCGGTGAGCCGGTCGTAGGGCGACCACACCGAAAAGTAAGGGTCATTGACCACCAGTGGCACCGAGGGCAGACGCAGGTCTGTACTCTGGTACGGCTGGAAAATCTCACTCGTCTGTGCCATTCCTGCAGTTGCTACAGCCAGTAGGGCAACAGTCATCAACTTTCTCATTTTGTCTTTGGACATTGGTTATTATTGTTAATAAGGAGGGCCGGCGCGTATCGCCAGCCGCCCGGTTTGCTTATCTTTCCGTCATCGGGGCTGTCCCGCAACTGCTTCCGCACTGCCCGCATGCGGTATTCCCCTCACATGGCGGGAAGGCCGAGATGCGCAGGCGTGCCGCTCCCATGGGGATGAGAGTGAGCTGCTCCACCTCGCCACGCGGCTGGCAGGCATCGGGGAGCACCTGACAAAGCCCCGTTTCATCCTGCCCCCACGAGGGAACGAGTGCCCCGCTGGCCTTCACGCGCAGGGGTACCGACTCGAGGGCAAAGGGATAGTTGTCCTGCGGCCATGCCGTGCGCTCCACCCTCATACCCTTCACGCAGGGCACCAGAGCGTAGTTCCAGGGACTGGCAGCATAGATTTCCGTGGTGGGCCACTGGCTGGCATCGGCTCCCTCCTGCCAGTGCGAGTCGCCTATGGCCGTCTGTCGGCTGTCGGCCTGCTGGCGTCGCTCCTTGATCAGAAGGCTCATGGTGAGCGGTCCATAATCGACGCTCACACTGTTCTTGTTCAATGCCCAGCGCCTCAGACTCAGCCGCATGGGCAGATAGAGCTGCACGCGGTCACCGTCCTTCCACGTACGGCTGATGCGCAGAAGGCCCTCGGTGGGACGGCAGTCGATGGTCTGTCCGTTGACCTGCACGTGTGCATCGGTAGTCCAAGCGGGTATGCGCAGATAGAGTGGGAAGGTGGCCGAGCCCTTCCTGCCCAGTCCGCCCACGGTGATGAGCACGTCCTCGCCAAAGGGGTAGTGCGTCTGTTCGTCCAGCGTCACCCGCTGCCCGCTTCCCACCATGAGTGTGGCCTGGCAGTCGGAATAGGTGAGGATGGCTGCCCCACCGTCGGCACTGGCCAACACCAGGTTCTGTGCATAATAGGGCCAGCCCATTGCGTGGTTGTGCTGACAGCACCGGCTGCTGAAAGGGTTCATGGAGAAGAAGGGCCCGCGGTTATCTACCCCAGGGTGATGATTGCGGCTGTCCGACTGCACCATATTGGGACAAGTGAGATAGCGCAGCGCTTTGAGGTCCTCGGTCATGCTGGCGGGCAGACTGTTGAAGGCCACATCCTCCAGATTGGCAGCCCACATCATGTCGCCCGTCTGCGCCATGAGTATCTCGTCGGAGAGCATCTGCTCCACGAATCCGCAGGTCTCGGTGCCCTGGCGCGGGTCGATGTAGCCGTGACGGCAGTTCTCATCGGAGCCGAACATGCCGCCCGGCACCTGTCCGTAGATGCGGCGTATGAGGTGGAAGTTGTTGTATGTGTATCCCAATGCACGCTCCTCGCCCGGCAGCAGGGAGAAGGTGGCAGGTTCGCGGAAGCACTCCGCCACATTCACGTTGTGCCAGTTGGGCAGCGAGGTGTCCTGCATCCAGTTGGCCGTGCAGCGGTGTATCTTCCTCATGAGCTGGAGCAGAAACTCCTCCCCGGTGCGGTTGTAGAGCCAGATGACGCTGAGCAGATTGTCGCCTCCACGGCTGTTCTCCCAGTAGTCACGCAGGAACTTCTCGTCGGGATAGGCCAGTTCCCATCGGCAGTAGGCGGTCATCACGGGCAGCACGCGCTCGTCGGCCGTGTGCTCGTAGTAGTCCTGCAGGATTTGCAGAGCCAGCATGTTGGCCCACAGCTCGCGCCTGCCGTCCTTGCCGGCGTTCACCGGACCGAAGTAGCCGTCGGGCTGGGCGCTGCGCAGTATGGCATCTATCCAGAAGTGCGACTCCCTGAGCTTCGCCTCGTCGGCCAGCTGGCAAGCCAGGGCATGATAGCCACGCAGCCAGTAGGGCACCTCTTCCCATCCGTGCGAACCGCCCTCTTCCAGCCAGGCATTACCTTTCTTGTCGAGCCAGTCACTTATCTCGCCCAGCCTGCCTGCCAGCCCTTCCGACTCGCGGCGAAGCATCTCGCCCACCCATCCACGGGCTTTCACGCTGCCCAGAGGGAGCTTGATGAAGACGTTGGGGCGCAATGGCGCACGGTTGTTCACGTAGAGTGTGCTTGTGGCCGGCACGTCCTGTGGCCCCACCATCTGCGCTTCCTGCGCCTGTGACGATGAGGTGGCAAGCATGGCCAAGGCCAGCATCAGTTTTCCTGCAAATCCCTTCATTTGAAAATTCTTTTGCTTGACAATATGGTTATTCTGCCTTCATTCACATGCCGGATGCCGCCGAAGGCATTATTTAATGCGCCTAAAGACATTTTCCCTACACATTTGCCCACAAAGTTAACACTTTTCCGTAAGAAACCGCAAGGCAGAGGGGAGAAAAAGAGACGCACACGGACATTTTCTCCCAAAAGGCCGCTTGGACCGAAGAGGCACGGCATAAGGATGCGGCCAACCTGCCGAAGGACTGAGCCCACCATGCCGGATGGATGAGGAGAGAGGCACGCGTCATACCCCGCATGCCTCAAGGCGGAACCTGGCAGCAAGCCAAGGCAAAAGACAAAATGGGTTTGACAGAAAGCCGAGGCGCATCAAGCCGAAAACAGGAAAAAGCCGAGCCTGGAAACGCAGCGCGCTGCGATGGCCGATGCAATGCGCTGCGATGACCGATGCAGCGCGCTGCGTTGGCCGATGCACCGCACTGCACTTTCCGCCCCATCGGAATGGGTCTGCCGTGGCCAACTGCCGCAAAGCCCCATGCTCCCCTCTTTATATAAGAAAGCTGCGCGATGTCATCCACCGCGCAGCACTTTTCATCTTTCACTTTCCGCCCTTCACTTCCATAGAGGGACGCTCATGGCTTCCTCTGGGCACCGGCCACCGCCCGTGCCAGCGATTCCATGGCGCTACGGAGCACAGCACGCTGCGTGCCCACGTTGAGGCGCATGAAACCCTCGCCGCCAGGGCCAAACATCTCGCCGTCATTGAGTGCCAAGTGGGCCTCATCCACGAAGAGATGCTGCAGCTGGTCGTGTGTGAGTCCCAGCTGACGGCAGTCGAGCCACACCAGGAACGAGGCCTGGGGGCGCAAGGGACGTATCAGGGGCATGTGCTCGCGGCAGTAGCCGATGACGAACTCCACGTTCTGCTCCACATAACGAAGCATCTGCCTGCGCCACTCCTCGCCCTCGCGGAAGGCAGCCTGGGTGGCCAGGGGAGCCATCATGGTGGGCTCATTGAGTTCGCCCGCCTGCATCCATCCGAAGAAGCGCTGGCGCAACTGCTCATTGGGGACAGCCGCCCACGACGACACCAGGCCGGCCATATTGAAGGTCTTGGAGGGTGCACAGAACGTGATGCTGTTCTGCTCAGCCTCGGGGCTCACGCTGGCAAAGGGGATGTGGCGATGTCCGAAAAGGGCCATGTCGCAATGAATCTCGTCGCTGATGACGATGATGCCGCGCTCATAGCAGAAAGCGGCCAGGCGCTGCAGCGTCTCACGCGGCCAGCAGATGCCGCCGGGATTATGGGGATTACACAGGATGAGCAGGCGGCAATGCTCGTCGGCCACCCGTGCCAGGTGCTCGAAGTCCATGTCGTAATAGCCATCGGGCCTCTCGACAAGGGGGTTCATCACCACCTCATGCCCATAGCCCTGAGGCACAAGGCGGAATGGATGATACACAGGAGGCTGTATGATGACCTTGTCACCTGGCGACAGCAGGGCGCATACAGCCATTCCTATTCCCTTGACAATGCCGGGAATGAAGCTCATCCACTCTTCTCTCATCTGCCACCCGTGATGCTCCTGCACCCAGCGGATGACGGTATCCCAGTAATCCTCAGGCAAAGCGGTATAGCCATAGAGGGGATTCTGCACCCTGCGGATAAGTGCTTCGGCGACGAAGGGAGGCGTCTGCCAGTCCATGTCGGCCACCCACAGAGGGAGCAGGTCAGTACGATGCCACATCTCGGCAAGCCTTACATGCTTCACATCGCAAGTGCCTGTGCGGTCGATGGGTGTATCGAAATCGTATGTCATTAGTTGATTGTCTTTGCGCACGCTCTTTCGTGCAGTTTCAACCACAAAGTTAAGCATCTTGGGCATAAGAGGCAAACATTTGCCCAAGGATTATGCCACACAGAGCCATTTTTGCCACTCCGGCATGGCATGCGGCAGGCTGTAAATACTTTTTAAGAGTAGCGGCTTGGCACTCTCATGGAAATGGCATAACTTTGCCATGCTGACGGGCGCACATGCACACAGGAGCGCACCAGCCAAGACAGGAAGTTAAACATTAAAAATATAAGGTTATGGCAACATCAATCAAAGACCTGGCTCCACAAGCCATATGGCACAACTTCTACCTGCTTACGCAGGTTCCCCGTCCCAGCGGACACCTTCAGAAGGTGCAGGAATTCCTGCTCACATGGGCCAAGGAGCACGACATAGAAGCCTTCAAGGACAATGCCGAGAACATCGTCATGCGCAAGCCCGCCACACCGGGCATGGAAGACCGCAAGACAGCAGTACTGCAGGCACACATGGACATGGTGCCACAGAAGACCGACGAGAGCAGCCACGTCTTTGAGACAGACCCCATCGAGACCTACATCGACGGTGAATGGGTGAAGGCCAAAGGCACCACCCTGGGCAGCGACGACGGCATGGGCGTGGCGGCCATCATGGCCATCATGGAGGCCCACGACCTGATGCACGGCCCGCTGGAGGCGCTCATCACAGCCGATGAGGAGACCTGCATGTACGGTGTGAACCACCTGGCAGCCGACACACTGCACGGCGACATACTGCTCAATATGGACAACGAGACCATGGGCGAGTTCGTCATAGGCAGCGCGGGAGGCGTCAACATCAGCGCCACCATGCAATACAAGGAGGTGGCTCCAGAGGCTGGCGACATAGCCGTAAAGGTGTGTCTGCAGGGACTCAAGGGCGGACACAGCGGACTGGAAATCAATGAGGGACGCGCCAATGCCAACAAGCTGATGGCCCGCTTCGTGCGTCAGGCCATCGCCGACGACGATGCACGCCTCTGCTCATGGAACGGCGGCAACATGCGCAACGCCATCCCACGTACAGCAAGCGCCGTGCTCACCATTCCCGCAGAGAACCTCGATGACCTGAAGGACCTGGTGGCCTACTGCCTGGAGACCTTCAAGAACGAATATGCAGGCATAGAGGACGAGATGGAAATGACCATCGAGAGCACCATCATGCCCGCCGCACAGGTACCCATGGAGATTCAGGACAACCTGGTGGATGCCATCATGGCTTGCCACGACGGCGTCCTGCGCTACATCCCAAGCATCCCCGATGTGGTGGAGACCAGCAGCAACCTGGGCATCGTGAACATAGGCAATGGCGAGGCTTCGGTGCTCATACTGGCACGCAGCAGCAACGAGACCATGATGGAGTACCTGCAGGAGATGCAGGAGTGCTGCTTCGGCATGGCAGGCATGAAGGTGGAGTACGGCGGGCAGTATGGCGCATGGCAGCCCAACTTCAGCAGCCCCATCACAGCCACTATGGTGAAGGTATATAAGGAGACCTTCGGCGAGGACGCCAAGGTGCAGGTGTGCCACGCCGGACTGGAGTGCAGCATCATCGGCGGGGTGTATCCCGAGATGGATCTGGTGAGCTTCGGTCCCACGCTGAGAAGTCCTCACACACCCAACGAGCGATGCAACATCCCCTCGGTGGAGAAGTTCTGGGTATTCCTGAAAGAGTTGCTCAAGCAGATTCCCGCACGATGCTGAACCTCGACAACTTCTATAAGGCCCGATATGCGCTGAGCCGCATCATCAGACGCACCGACCTGGTGCAGGCTCCCCGCCTCAATCCCGAGGCCGACATATACCTGAAGCCCGAGAACCTGCAGCTGACAGGCTCGTTCAAGGTGCGCGGTGCCTGTTACAAAATAGCCTGCCTGAACGACGAGGAAAAGCAGCACGGAGTGATAGCCTGCTCGGCAGGAAACCACGCGCAGGGGGTTGCGCTGGGTGCCAGTTGCCATGGCATCAAGAGCCTCATCTGCCTGCCCGACGGTGCACCTATCAGTAAGGTGGAGGCCACACGCCGCTATGGCGCCGACATCTGTCTGGTGCCCGGAGTGTATGACGATGCCTACCAGCGGGCGCTGGACCTGCGCGACGAGCGGGGCTATACCTTCATCCACCCCTTCGACGATGAGAACGTGATAGCCGGACAGGGCACCATAGGCCTGGAGTTGCTGGAGCAACTGCCCGACGTGGAGGTGGTCATCGTGCCCATAGGCGGCGGCGGACTGGCCAGCGGCGTGGCTTTTGCCATCAAGCAGCTCAATCCGAAAGTGCAGGTATGGGGCGTGCAGGCTGCCGGAGCACCCAGCATGTACCAGAGCATGGCTGACCATCAGATACTGCGGCTCACCAGCGTAAACACCATAGCCGACGGCATAGCGGTAAAGCAACCCGGTGAAATCACCTACGACACGTGCCAGAAGTACCTCGACGGCATAGTGACCGTCACCGAGGACGAGATTTGCGCAGCCATACTGGCGCTCATCGAGCAGCACAAGATGGTGGCAGAAGGTGCCGGAGCCGTGAGTGTGGCAGCCGCCATGTTCGGCAAGGTGCCCGTCAAGGGACGCAAGGCCGTGTGCATAGTGAGCGGTGGCAATATCGACGTGACCATCCTCAACCGCGTCATCAACCGCGGACTGGCCAAGAGCGGACGCAGCTGCACCTTCACGGTGGAACTGGAGGACAAGCCGGGCCAGCTGGTGGGCGTGAGCCAGATAGTGGCTTCGATGGGCGGAAACGTAGTGAGCGTGCATCACGAGCGCAACGACGACGCTGCCCGCGTGACAGCATGCCAACTGCGCATCAAGGTGGAGACACGCGACGAGCAGCACATCGAGGAGATAAGGAAAGCCCTGACCGATAACGGATTCAAGGTAAACTAAGAATAAAGACAACATACACACCAAGAGCATGAAAGCAATTCACACCAACCAGGCTCCAGCAGCCATCGGTCCCTACAGCCAGGCCATAGAGGCCAACGGAATGGTATTTGCCAGCGGACAGATACCCATCGACCCCGCCACAGGCCAGTTTGTGGAGGGCGGCATAAAGGAGCAGACACGCCAGTCGCTCACCAATGCCAGCCACATCCTGCAGGCTGCCGGCACCGACCTGAAGCATGTGGTGAAGACTACCGTCTATCTGAGTGACATCGCCAACTTCGCTCCCATGAACGAGGTATATGCCCAATTCTTCACCGAACCCTTCCCCGCACGCAGCGCCGTGGCGGTGAAGGACCTGCCCAAGGGGGCACTGGTGGAGATAGAGGTGCTGGCCGTGAAGCCCCAGAAGCAGGATGCTACCAGCAGCGAGGAGACTTCAGCCGAAGACGGAGCCTCTCAAAAAAAAAAATCTCAAGTAGGCTCGCCTGCGTAAGCAAGGCCTTACTTGCACTCTTCCTATGCCTGGTTCTGCCCTCATCAGTATGGGGACAGAGCCAGGCATCTTCGTTGGTGGGTATGTTGCAGGACTTCCAGCGCACCGAGGACATCACGCCCGACCGCTTCTATGACAACATGGACACCTTGCGAGCAGCCATCCACAAACAGACCGACCCTACTGCGAGAGCCATCTATCAGGCCACCATGGCACACTTGCTGGTGCTCTCGGCCGACCTTGCCGATGCAGGCGAGCGGCAGACAGAAAGTCCCGACGACAGCATAAGGGAATGGAACAGCGACGAGTACATGCGGCATGCATGTCTGCTCTACAAGGAAGCGCTGGGCGACATGGAAGCGCTGCACCAGGCCAAGACAGAGCAATGGATTCCGCTTGTCAGACAGGGACGCGACGAGAAGATATATGCCAACGACATGCTCGCTGTGGTGTGGCGGGCCATGACAAACGACATCGGACAATGGCTGAGAGAGAAGGTACAGATGCCCACAGCCGACAACCTGGCCACGTTTTACCGCCTTCATGGGCTGCGCGAAGCGGCCTTGCACATCCTGCTGGAGGGTCTCTGGGACTCATGGGACCCTTCGGTCAAAGACAGGCTGATGGCATTGAAGCAGGAATACAGCAACACAGAGGCAGGGGCGCTGGTGCACCTCTGTCTGGCCTCCGAAAGGATGAACCGCTGGGGGATGGGCATCAACGACCGTCTGGCAATACTAGACGAGGCGGACCGCAAATGGCCCGACAACCGCTGGAAAAACAATATCGAGAACCTCAGACGACAGCTCACGGCTCCCATCATGCAGGCCAGATATCCCGCACAAGCCTACCCGCTCAGCACCCAGAAGGTGCCCATCAAGACGAGAAACGTGAGCGGATTTGTCCTGTCAACCTACCAGCTGCCCCCTGACTTCCTGGAGGGAGACAAGCAGGAGCGCAACTATATGACGGGCGATGAACTGCTCAAGCTGGTGCGCAAGGAGGGACGCCAGATCAGGCATACCGCCATGCAGCCACGCGGAGGAAGCAACGGCGGCAAGGTGTGCTGGGATACGCTCGACTGGCACACGCCCGACTGCGGCCTTTATGCGGTGGTGATAGAGGCCAGCACCAAGGCGCAGCTGGCGAAGAATCCCGAGCCAGAGGTTGGCCTGGTGCGCATCTCACGCTTGGCTACCTTCATGCGGTACATGGGCGACAAGCAGGCACGATTGACCGTGGTGGATTACCAGAAAGGACAGCCCCTGCCGGGAGTCAAGGTGGAAGTCTTCAGAAAGAGCCCCAAAGAGGACAGCTTCACCCAGCTCAAGACACTCCTTACCGACGAGAAAGGCGCCGTGCTGATAGACAGACAAGAGGGGAATAACCTATATATTAAGGTATCGCGCGCGGGAGACGAGGCTACAGGGCGACGGAGACTGGACATATATTACTCCGACGAAAGACTGACCGACAGAGAGGAACAGCACATAGCCATCTCCACAGACCGAAGCATCTACCGCCCCGGCCAGAAGATCATGATGAGCGCCGTGGTGTACAAACAGAAGGAATGGGATGCCAAGGTGAAGGCCAACGAGGAGTATGAAGTGGTGCTGCGCGGTGCCAACGGCAGGAAACTGTGCACCCACACATGCCGGACCGACGAGATGGGCGTGCTGGCAGACACTCTGCCAATTCCCGAAACGGGTTTGCCCGGCAATTACATTATACATATGGGGGATGCCCGCAAGGCTGTAAAGGTGGAGGAATACGTTCGCCCCACCTTCCGCGTGGAGTTGTCACAGCCTAAGGACGCAACAGCCCGAACCGACTCCGTGGCCTTTGAAGGCAAAGTGACCACCTACAGCGGTGTGCCCGTGACGCATGCACGCATTACAGGAACAGCCGTGTGGAGCACTTCATGGTGGTGGCGAGACCGCTCCAGTGAAACACGGGTGGTACTGGATACGCTCTGGACAGACCAGGAAGGGAAGTTCACCTACCAACTGGCCACAAACGGAACCGCCGAGCAGCTGAAGAGGGGACGTAGGCTGGAGGTCAGCATCGACGCTCTCTCGGCACAGGGTGAGACCCAACAGGGCGCTCTGGACATAGTCGTATGCAGCACCCCGCTGCGCATGAACGGCATGGTACCCCGCCACATCTGCAAGGAATATCCCAAACCATTGAGCCTCAGACTCTACTCCAGCACAGACCAACCCGTCAAGGGGTCCATCACCTGCACCCTTTCACAGGCAGGGAAGGAGAAGCGAACCTTCACAATGCAGGCTGGAGAGTCGGCTTTCCCACAGGAGATGAAAGACTTGGAGTCGGGCCGATACCAGTTGGAAGCGCGTGCTGACATCAATGGCGATACAGCCTCGTGGCGCTCCGACATCACCCTCACTTCGCTCTCTGACAGCAAACTGCCCTTTGCGGCAAACTTCTATCTGGACTGCCCCCAGTCTGACTTCTCGGAGCAGGAGCCAGCCAAGGTGCAGATAGGCACCTCGTTGCCCGATGCCTGGATACACATGACCCTGGAGACCAAGGACACCACCGCACTCGACACGATATTCCACCTGGGTGACTCGTGCCTGACATACACCATCCCCTACCGCAAGGAGTACGGCAAGGGCGCCAGGCTGTTCGCTTACATGTTCTGCCAAGGGGAGCTCCACACCAGGGACACCGACCTGCATCTGGTTCAGCCCGACAGCAGACTGCGCCTGCAATGGGAGTCCTTCCGCGACCATCTGCGGCCAGGACAGCAAGAGGAGTGGACATTATCGGTAAAGCGCCCCGATGGCAAACCCGCGCAAGCCAATCTGGCGGCCACTCTATATGATGCGTCATTGGATGCGCTCGCCCGTCACTCGTTTGACCTGAGCGTGTATAGAGGTTGCCGCTTGCCGTACATCGGCATTCACACAACCTCTCTGAGCGCCTACGACAAGTACAATCTGAACATGAGCTTCAAACCCAAACTGAAGAAGGAATACACCCCGGAGTTCTCCACATTCGACATCGACCGCTTCTACCTCGCCTTGCCCAAACCAATGCAAGAGGCTTCCATGCACGTGAGAGGCGGGAGCACCAGAGGGCTGAGAGAGGTGAAGGCAACAGCAAAGAGGAATGCCAAGAGGGAATATATGGGAATGGCACAAACGGCGGAAAGGGGTTTGGGACACATCGCAGGGATGAGCCTGAATGAAGTTGCCCTATCAGACATGGCCGTGATGGAGAAAGCCGAAGAGAGCGTAGAGGCAGCCGAGGAGACGGCCAACCTGCGGACCGACCTGCAGGAGACGGCTTTCTTCATGCCCCGATTGCGTACCGACAGCCAGGGACAGGTGAAAATCAGCTTCACCCTGCCCGAAAGCATGACCTCATGGCACCTGCTCGGAGCTGCCCACACGACCGACATGATGGTGGGACTGCTGGATACGATGGTGGTGGCAGAGAAGGAACTGATGGCCGAGATGCTGCTCCCGCGCTTCGTGCGCCAGGGTGACCATACTGTACTGACAGCCAGCATCCGCAACCGAAGCGAGAAGCAGCAGAAGGGACAGGCCACCCTGCTCGTCTCCGATACAGAGACCGATAAGGTGCTGATGCGCAAGGCGGTGCGCTTCCAACTGGGCGCCCAGGAGGATACCACCTTCTTCTTCCCCTATACGGGCAGCATGAACCATCCCGCACTCACCGTCAAATGGGTGGCGCAAGGGCAGGACTACAGCGATGGCGAGCAGCGGTATCTGCCTGTGCTCTCTGATATGCAGTCCGTCACAGAGACCAAGGCGTTCAGCCTGAGCGGAAAAGGCACGCACACCATCAGTCTTGACAAACTCTTCGCACGCGACAGCAAGGAGGCTGTCAACCGCTCGCTGACTATCGAATACACACGTGACCCCAAGTGGCTGGCCATACAGACTCTGCCCTCGATGGCCTATCCCAGGTGCCGCGACGTACTCTCCCTCACGGCCGCATTCTACTCGGGCGCTCTTGCCTACAGCATAGGACAGAAATACCCACAAGTGAGAGAAGCCATCGAAGAGTGGAACCATAAGGATACAGCAGCCCTGGAGAGTCCGCTCGTCAAGAATCAAGAGCTGGCCGACATGCTTCTGCAAGAGACTCCATGGGTGATGGAGGCCAACCAGGAAAAGGCTCGTCGCCAGAGGCTTACATTCTTGTTTGATGATGTGGCGCAACTGGATTATCGCATGAGCATGCTGAACGCGCTGGACAATCTGCAAAGGTACGACGGTTCGTTCTCCTGGTTCCCCGGAATGAGCGGCAGCACCTACCTCACAGGGCACGTGGCCAACATGCTCACAAGGCTCAACACGCTCACACTTGACGAGTTGCCCAGGCAGAGGGAGATACGCGAGAAGGCTTGCCGATTCCTCCTCAAGGAGATGGTAAAAGACGTGAGTCTGCTCAAGAAGAGCAGCAAGCCTACAGTCTCTGCCAGCGCCATGCGCACCCTATATGCCCTCCGTAAGTCGGACTGCTACACCAGCATGAAGGCCGAAGAGAAGCAGGCCGTCAGCTACATGCTGCAATTGCTCAAGAAGCAGGCCGGAGAGACCGACCGCGTGGAGCGTGCACAGGCTGCCATGGTGCTGCATCTGTATGGTGAAGAGAAGTTGGCCCAGAACCTGATGGACCGCCTGCACGTTCTGCTCAAGCAGACCGACGGCATGCATCTGGCCTACAGGAGCAACATACGAATGGGCATGGACCAGAAAACAAGCGAGCACGTGCAACTGATGGAAGCCATCAGGACCATAGAGCCCCACGATACTGCCACACTCAACGCGATGACGGAGTGGCTCATAGGCATGAAGCGTACCCGGGAATGGGACAGCGCTCCGCAGACCGCCGATGCCGTATTCGCCCTGCTGAGCGGCAGCCCCGACCTCTGCATGGGAGCCGACAAGCTGACTCTGAAAACCTCATCCAAGTCATTCACAATCAGCAGTCCCGAGACCACTCTGGGCTATGTGCGTGAGCGTACAGACCTTACCTCCAAGCCCAAGAAGCTGGTGGTGGAGAAGGAGAGCCGGCAACTGAGCTACGGAGCTGTATATGCCCAATATCAGATACCCGTCCTGCAGACCGAACAGCAGCAGGAAGGACTCAACATCCGACGCGACATCACCCATGTGGAGCATCTGGCTACAGGCGACCGGGTACACATCCGCTATACCCTCACAGCCGACCGCGACTACGAGTTCGTGCGCCTGATGGCACCACGTATTGCCGCTGCCGAACCATCCGCCCAACGCTCTGGCTATGAGTTCAATGGCAGCACCAGCTATTACAAGGCCATTCATGATGCCAGCACAGAATACTTCCTTGACCGACTGCCTCGCGGCACTTGGGTGATAGAGGAAGACTGGCTCATCAGCCGGGCTGGTTCCTACTGCCTTCCCGCCGCCCTCCTGCAATGCCTCTACGCGCCCGATTTCCAGGCTCACACCACAGAAACAGCGATTGAAGTAAGGCAAAAATAGAGAGAAACCGCGTTTAAGGAGAGAAAAAACCTACATCCCTTTGTGGGTAAGCAAGAAATACTTACTTTTGCATGTCATTCCGTGGGTGACCACAGAGGGGCAACAGAAGGAAAGAAACAATATACTCCGACCAACGCTAACAACAAAACTTTAAATTATATGAAGAAGATATTCGGTTTGATGCTTGCATTAGCAGCCATCACATTCATTGGATGTACCGAACAAGTGGACAAGTCTGCGCGATACGTCTTCAAGGAGAGGACCATCACAGACTACCTGGTAGAACACGACGACTACAAGGAGTACGTGGCACTACTCAAGAAGACGCCCGTAAGTTCGATGTCGGACACCAAAGTCTTCCAGTTGCTCTCAGCCCGAGGCAACTACACAGTGTTTGCCCCAACCAACGAGGCCATCCAGGTATATCTGGACACCCTCTGCGCCAAGGGCACCATCAGCGAGCCCTCATGGGACAGTTTTACCGACAGCAACCTGCTCGACTCTGTGCGCAAGGTAATTGTCTATAACAGCGTGATAGACAGCGGCGACGACAACGTACGCTATGAGACCGCCACTATGCCTACCACACAGAACGCCGAACTTCCCTACCCCAACATGTACGACCGCAAGCTGGTGGTTCACTATTGCGATGACCCCGACAGCGTACTCATCAATGATGCGCTCATCGACCCCCGCAACAAGGACATTCCTGCCATCAACGGCGTAATCCAGTGCATGAACACTGTGGTTGCACCCAGCAACAACACTCTGGCTTTCCTCTTCAACGATATCCTCAACAGCAAGCGCGAGGGCTTCTATGTGGCAGCCCTGCTGGCCAAGGCCGTGGGTATGATAGACACCCTGAAGGTATGGCGCGACGAGACCTACGAGGAGCTCTACAAGAAGGGAACCGTGAAGATGAGCATCGTGAGCAATACCGACGGAAGCAACCAGACCTTCTACTCACCCGAGCACCGCTATGTGGGCTTCACCTACTTTGCCGAAACCGACAGCTTCTGGACAGAGGCCATCGGCAAGCCTGCCACCGAGATTGAGGTGAAGGATGTGGTGAACTATCTGGTGCAGAACAACGCTTATCCCGAGGCAGTAAACGACGAGAACTACAAGAACGAGAACAACCTGCTCAACCAGTTCGTCACCTACCACTTCCTGCCCATGTCACTTGCGACCGACAGGCTGGTGCTGCACTACAACGAGAACGGCTACAACCCCACCAACGGCAACCCCACCATACCCATCTGGGAGTATTACACCACCATGGGCAAGCGCCGCCTCATAAAGCTGTATGAGAGCAAGGAGAGCAACGGTGTGTATATCAACCGCTTCCCCAACCTCAACAACGGCCGCCGCGGCAACTATCACGAGGCCAGTTGCGATGCCGAGAAGGAAGGCATCAAGGTGGGCACTCCCGACCTGCAGGGCGACTTCAACGTGCGCAACGGTATCATCTACCCCATCGACAAGTTGCTCACCTATAGCGACGACACACGCAACAACATGCAGGCATACCGCATCCGTTGGAATGTGTGTGCCATGTGGCCTGAGTTTATGACCAACGGCATCCGCAGCTCGGAGATTACCGACGAGCGTCACAAGTGCGTATATATCCCCTCCGACGGTGCATACAAGTACCTCAACGATGTGAGCATCACCGAGGAGACCAACTTCCTGTACTGGACCGGTCGCGGCAATGGCTGGTCCAACATGCAGGGTGACGAGATGAGTATCCGTGGTATGACCGACTGCACCATGCGTCTCCCACCCGTCCCCAAGCGCGGAACCTATGAGCTGAGATATGCTATCCAGTGCGGTGGTAACATGCGTGGAATGGTACAGTTCTACTGGGGTAAAGACCCCGACAACCTGGCTGCTATGGGTATCCCCATGGACCTGCGCCAGGGAGCCTACGGCAGAAACACCTCTTCCGGAACCATTGCCAACGATATCGGTTATGCTGAGGACAGCAACGATGACGACTATAACGCCGAAATCGACAAGCGCCTGCGCAACAACGGCTTCATGAAGGGTTGCCAGCAATACACAGCCGGCGCACCTGGTGGATCTGACATGATGCGCAAGTCGAACATCTGTATCCGACGTATCCTGCTGCGCCAGACCATGGACCCCAACGAGACATACTACATCCGATTCAAGACCGTGATGGACGACCCCACACGCTACTTCTATATGGACTATCTGGAGTATGCCGCCAAGGAGGTTTATGACAACCCTGGAACTCCCGAGGACATCTGGTAAACACACAAGCAAGCATCCCCACGCACAAGGAGCACACAAGCTCCATGCGTGGGGATGCATGTTTTTCAGCCTGACCATCTGTATTACCCAAGAACAAACAAGCAAAAGCCATGCGAACAACACACACACCAAGAAGAAAGAAGACTAACATCATGAACTAGCGGATGCTCCTTCTGCTGGCTATTCTGCCGTCCCTTCCCACTGGACTTTCAGCCCAGAAGAAGGAAAAAGAGAAAGGAAAAGCAGAGCAGCCCAAGATAGAGATGACTTTTCAGGAAAAGATAAAGCCATTCGGACCGCCTCCCTCCGTGAAAAAGAGCCATACGAAAAGGACGAGAACCATAGTGCGGAGTACATGAGCGACTTCAGATATAACGATATGGACTGGCACTGGTGCTACACACTCAATGGAGAATTTATCGGACGTGATATAATCGGGATAGACCAATACGCCTATGAGATAGACCAGACCACGAGGAGCACGGAAGGACTGCGTCTGCCTTTCGTTGTCACAGGTATAGGTCCCCAAAACGAAACGCTCACCGTCAACTACACCAACAAGGAGCTTGATGAGAAAGGTTTAAGCTACGTCATCAACGGGCATCATATCCATGGGTTCACCAACTACAAGAGCAACCATCCCGTGAAGTTGATGACGCTCGACGAGATACGCAGGAAGAGATGTCCGCAGGTGAAAGACGAGAAGGTGCTTTACATGATCAACAAGTTCTTCATTCTGTGGGAATGGGAATGGTATAAGGTAGCCGAAGACTTCATATGGAGGGTGGAAGTGCTGCCCTCATACATGCTCACACCCATCCAGGACAATATCTGCGAGCCATTCACCATCATACGCATCTTCACCAAGACGCACCACAACTGGCATCCGCCCTACTTGCAATAGGCCCTTCCATACAACAGCCAATTCCCGCTCAAGCTTCGGGAGTCAGACTGCCTCCAACAAGAAGATACCCGAGAAAGCACAATGGGCCAGGCCTACTGTATTTGTGGATAAAAAGCAGATATCTTATGTGCGAGTATCATTTGGCCCATGAGAGGGAGGGGATTGACTTGGTAGAATTCAAGCAGTACTACTTACTTTGCCCATGAAGTACTACTTCCATCGCCAACGAAGTATATCTTCTATCGCCCATGCAGTACTACTCCTTTTTCTCACCCTTTTGATAGTGACTTTTGAGAAACAAAACCAGAAGCCACAATTATACGGGGCTTCGGGGAGGATATTTATGCTCTTGGGAGTTTTACCGGACAGCAATAGTTGTTTTACTGAATTACTTCACTCTCATTTTATCCCCTTACTGAATGACTTTACAATACAGGAAAAACGTTCCTACCCGATAAAGACTATGCTTTTGACGGACGAACCACTTTCCTGATGACAGTCACTATAAATTTCTATTAGCCAAAGACATATAATCGGACCATTACAAAACGCACAAATGGCCGTTCTAATGAACGATTTGAAATAAACGGTGAAAAGAACTCATTCCCGCCAGCACGGCGGCTGACGGGAATGAGTTATAGGTGATAAATCAAGAACTCAGGAAGAGAACGAGACCTTAATCACGAACCGGACGGATAGGCATACCATAGTAACGGTAGCACGCGTCATGTGGGTACACCTCTATGGTGTTATCTTCTTTTATAATCAAAGTGATGTAAACAGCATCATAGCTGGAGCGGTCCGACGCGTTGGCAATCCAGAACCGAACATGGGTGGATGAGCCGTACCATTTCCCATCATGCCTGTGACCAGTAGTCCTGAAGAAGATGTAATTGCCGTTCTTCTTGGACACGAACGATATGCCCCGATGGCCTTCCACTTCGGACACCACCATAGTGCAATTTTCATGCAACTCGAGGAAATCGGCTCTGGTGGGTGTGCGCCATTTGCTGCCGAGCCGTACTGTGGCGGCATCATCAAATGGCAAGAGCATCGTCAGTCCATCGTCCTTATTATATCTCTTGAAATTGCCATATTCGCCGTCATTCAGCAGATAGTTTTCCTTGGTGTAGTAAAGGGAGTCGGCCTTTGGCGATGTCTCACCCCAAGAGAAACAGTTACCACGACCGCCTAGTCTATAGGCACCGAGATTCCATTTGGCCCACATCTTTCCGCTTGGCAGACCGAGGTCAACATATTCCATCTGTTCCACAGGAGCGTTGCCTGAGCCTATCACGCCCTTCAGCAACTCTATCTTCCTGCCTATCTCGGCCATGGCGTCAGTCTCGCTCATGGTGCCGTCCTTCACAGCCTTCACCAGATTGGCCATCTGTTCCTTGAGTTGGTCGATGCTCTCGCCGAAGCCCGACATGGCCTGGATGGCGGCTGAGATATTGTCGAGTCTGTCTTCCACAACCTTCACTATACCATCCATCCAAGTCACCTGACGCTCCAGTTCTGTAAGGATGCCGGGCTTGTCTGTAGTACCGTTCAAGATATCCTTGATGGCCTGCAGGCGCTCGCTCACGTCGAGACTGCTGATGGCCGTTGTGATGGCGTCCAGCTTGTCCTCATACTTGGGCATGTTGTTCACCGCTGTGTTGAGGAGCGTGATTCTCTCGTCCAGGGACTTGGTCTGGTCCTTGACGGCAGCCTCTATGAGCTCCAGCTTCTTCGTCAGGGCGATGGACTGCTCCTTCATGGTAGCCTCTATGGCAGTCAGCTTGGCATCGAGCGTAGTGTTCTGGCTGTCAAGCACGCCCTTCACGAGGTCCATCTTGGCCTCTATGCCTATGGTCTGCTCCTTGATGGCAGCCTCTATGGCAGCCAGCTTGGTGTCGAGCGTGGTATTCTGGCTGTCGAGAACTTGCTTTATGAGCTCCAGCTTGCCTTCCACCGTGATGGTCTGTGCCTTGATGGCAGCCTCTATGGCAGCCAGCTTGGAGTCGAGCGTACTCCCGGTGGAGAGTATCACCTCGGTTATGGCCTGCAGTTTGGTCTGCTGGTCGGCATCCATCTGGTCGATGGCAGCCGTGAGCTGCTGAATGGCCTGCTCGTTCTTGAGCGCCCCCTGGTTGATGGCCTCCACCACCTTGGTGAAGTCGTTTATTACCGTCACCTTTATCTCATAGTCTATCTCGGGAGCGTTCTCCTGGCATGATGTGAAGAGCCCCGCTGTTGCCAGCAGCATGCCGCCGGCCAACAAGATTGATTTGAACATTTTCATAACTGTATGTTTTATTGTTTCTTTATTCCTTATAGTTACTTCTTCACCTGTATGGTGACTCTGCGTCCCTCGAATGTAGCCTTGCCGTTACGGGCACCTATGGCAGTCTGCGGATACAGGTCGGAGGGTGCGAACCCTTCCTTCAGCAGCACCTTCACCACACGCTTCAGCCTTCGCTCCGACAGGGCTTGGTTGTACTCGGGAGTACCGGGTGTGCTGGCCTCGGCCAGGATGGAGAGCTTCTGCCCCTTCATGCTGCGGGCGAATGAGCGCAGGCGCTCGGTCTCCTCGCGGCTCATGCTTGAGCTGTTGTGGGCAAACTGCACGTAATGCCCGGTAGCCTCGGCCACAGCCGACTTGCTCTTCTGGCAGTCATCCAGCCGGCGCTTCAGGTTGTCGTTCTCCTGCTCGGCCTTCTTGCGCAGTTTGGCATCATGGTCGGCAAGTACCTTTACGGCTTCTGCCTCCTCCAGCAGATTGCTGATGCGGCCGTTGAGTGCCAACAACTCGTCAGTATAATGGTCGCGCAACTTGCGTGCACGGCTCGGAACGAAGTTGTAGCGTACGGTAGCCATCGCGTAGGTGTACCTCTTGGGTGCCACCTGCTTGCGGTTGAGCAGCCAGTCTATCTCGCCCTTCAGTCCCAGGGTGAAGCGCCGGCTCACGTCTGCCTCGACATGCAGGGTGGCAGGTATGTACAGCTTGTTGAACTCCTCATCGCGGTTTGCAGCCACCAGCCTGCCCGTAATGGTCAGATCCGAGCCATTACTGACTACGGCATCGGTCCGTATGGGCATGTCGGTTCCGTTCTGCGTCAGGGTGTTGCTCATCCACATGCCGTACTCGTTGCCGCGTGCGAAGGTGCCGCCCACGCCTGTTCCCAGCCAGATGTTGAGCCATTGTGCCTTGCGGTTGGGCCAGAGCTCCATGAAGTTGAACTGCACTCCGAGCTTCACGTTGTGCGTGTTCATCAGATAGTTGCCATATGCCTTGGCAGGAACCGCCCTGGCATTCAGTTCATCGAAGCGCTGCTCGCGGCGATAGCGTGACCAGATGTAGTCGGTACCCACGCGCACCCACGGACGTATGGTGAAGTCGATACCCCCGCCCACGGCAGGCGCCAGCTTGTAACTCCTCTTGGCATCCCGGTTGTTATACCACACACCATGAGTCCACGACAGACCGCCCTGAGCGTAGATGCTCCATGTGCAGGTGCGCAGCTCCCTGTTGGTATCGCGCGGCGGATCGGCTATGCCTTCGCCCGACGATTGCGCCAGTACGCCTGTCGTGAAGAGCGAAGCCAGCGCCAGGCCGAGCCCTATTCTTGTCCACCTTCCGCCAGACAGCGGAATGAGTGGTTTGGTTCGTATTGTGTTCATACTTTATCTGTTTATGTTGTTTCCGCTCCCGCCAGCACCGAGGCCGGCGGGAACTTCCTATACATAATTCATACAGCCAGGCTCTCTCTGCCTATCTATTCCCCTTGATGTCGCATACGGGACGCACAGGCGTACCGCTATAGCGGAAGATACCTGGTTCTTCTTTAGCCTTGGGCCGAGTAATTTCCACTCCGCCGTCACCTGTCTTCTTAGTCGCGTTAGGCCATCCCATTACTCCGTTTATGGTATAATAGTTATAATCTACATGTATCGTGGAGGACTTGTAAAAAGTAAAGGTCATCCTCAGCTCCGAACCTTCGCTATAGTAACCGGTAGAAGGCAGGACTATCTCATTGCCGTTCTTACCTTTCACCTTCCATCCAGCGACAATTGTTTCCGTGAGAACCGTAGTGGTTATAGGCTCCCAGGTGCAATTGTCCAGCAGTTCCTGCCAATCCTCATCGCTGGGCAAGCGATACCATTTGCCGAGCTTCTGTGTGGCGACGTCATCTTCGCTTTGGAGCATGTAGAGCTTGTCCATATCGTTATACTTCGAGTAATGGACTGGGTCTTCATTAAAGAATCTGTAGTTTCGTTTTGTGAATTCAGTCTTGGGCTCAAGTTCACCCCAGGCATAATAGTCACCTCCGTCGCCTACTGCCTTTCCTCCGAGATTCCACTTGGACCAGAGCAGACCGCTGGGCAAGCTGAGGTCAACAACATCATAAGGGATTGGCACGGAATCGTCTATAGTGCCGCTGCCTGACCCTCCGCCAGTCTCGCCCTTCAGATCATCTATCTTCTTGCCTATCTCTCCCCAGGCATCCTCTACGCTTGAGGTACCGTCGTTCACGGCTTTTATCAGGTCGAGTATCTCCTGCTTGATACCATCTATCTTGCCTCCGTAATCCGACATGGCCAGTATGGCGGCCTCTATGGCTTTCAGTCTGCTGTTCTTGCCGTCATCTGCGGTTATCTTCTTATAGAGGTTCTCCAGATAGAGGCTCTGCTCGAGGGACTGGTCCTTGAACTTGGTCATGACATCCTCGATGGCCTTGAGCTGCTCGTCGGGATTGATGGCGTTGATGGCTGTGATGATGGCATCGAACTTCTCCGTATAGTCAGGAATGTTGGTGAAGGCGGCTGTCAGGAGTTCCATCTTCTCCTCGAACGTGGTCTTCTGGTCCTTCATGGCTGTCTCGATGAGCGTCAGCTTCTTGCCCATCTCGATTGACTGCTCCTTCATGGTGGTCTCTATGGCACCCAGCTTGACTTCAAGTGTGTTGTTCACATCAGACAGTATGCTCTGCACAAGCTCCATCTTCTTGCCCACGGCTATGGTCTGAGCCTTGATGGCAGCCTCTATGGCTCCCAATTTGGTCTCCATCGTGGTGTTCTGGCTCTTGAGAACTTGCTCTATGAGCGCCAGTTTGCCATCTATGGCTATGGTCTGCGCCTTGATGGCAGCCTCTATGACGGCCAACTTGGCATCCAGCGTGTTTTTCTCAGATGTGATGGCATCCAGGATGGCCTGCAGCTTGGTCTGCTGGTCGGTATTCATCTTGTTGATGGCCCCCACAAGCTGGACTATAGCCTGTTCGTTCTTCAGCGACCCCTTGTTGATGGCTTCCACCACCTCGGTGAAGTCGTTGATGACCGTCACTTCCATCTTATACTTCAGCTTGACACCGTCCTCCTGACAAGAACTGAAGAATGCTGACATGGCCAGCAGCATCGCGCCGGCTAACAGGATTGATCTAAATGTTTTCATATTCGTAATGTTTTTAAGTTTATACTCTTGGTGTCTCATTATCGCTTGACGGTAATGGTGACCCTGCGTCCCTCTGCTGTTGCCTTGCCGTTGCGGGCACCTATGGCAGTCTGCGGATGCAGGTCGGCTGCGGCAAACCCTTCCTCCAGGAGGATGCTCACCACACGCTTCAGGCGGCGCTCCGAGATGGCTTGGTTGTACTCGGGAGTGCCTGGTGTGCTTGCCTCGGCCAGGATGGCGAGCTTCTGCCCCTTCATGTTTCGGGCAAACGAGCGCAGGCGTATCATCTCTTCTTGGGTCAGGTAAGAGCTGTTGTGGGCAAACTGCACATAATGCTCAGGGGCTTCGGCCACAGTCTGACGGCTCTTCTGGCAGTCATCCAACTGGTGCTGCAGGTTGCTGTTCTCCTGCTCGGCCTGCTGGCGAAGTGCGGCCTCCCGCTCGGCACGTGCCTTTTCGGCATCGGTCTGCTGGCGCAGGCTGTTGGCGCGGGCGTTGAGCTTTTCCCACTCGTCGATATAGTAGTTGCGCAGCTTGCGTGCTTTGCTCGGCACGAAATTGTAGCGCACGGTGGCCATCGCGTAGGTGTAACTCTCGGGAGCCACCCTCTTGTGGTTGATGAGCCAGTCCATCTCGCCCTTCAGTCCCAGAGTGAACTGGCGGCTCACATCGGCCTCCAGGTGAAGAATGGCGGGGATGTAGAGCTTGTTGAACTTCTCGTGGCGGTTGGTCGAGAGCACATTACCCGTGATGGTAACCTCGGTATCATTACTGACGTTGATGTTGCCCAGTATGGGTGTGGTGGTTCCGTCCTGGGTGAGGGTGTTGCCCACCCACATGCCGTACTCGTTGCCGCGTGCAAAGGTGCCGCCTACGCCCGTTCCCACCCAGATGTTGAGCCATTGGGCCTTGCGGTTGGGCCAGAACTCCATGAAGTTGAACTGGGCACCTATCTTCACGTTGTGCGTGTTCATCAGGTAGTTGCCGTAGGTCTTGGCAGGCGACACCTGATTGTCAAGCTCCGAGAATCTCTGCTCGCGGCGGTAGCGTGACCAGATGTAGTCAGTACCCACGCGCACCCACGGACGAATGGTGAAGTCGATGCCTCCACCCACGGCAGGTGCCAGCTTGTAGCTCCTCTTGGCATCCCGGCTCTCGTACCACACACCATTGGCCCACGACAGTCCGCCCTGCGCATAGATGCTCCATGTGCAGTTACGCAGTTCCTTGTTGGTGTTGCGTAGCGGTTCGGCCACTCCGTCATCCGTTTGCGCCTGTGCGCCTACGGTAGCGAGCATTGTAAGCAATACGCCGAGCCCAACTCTTGCCCACCTGCCACATAGCAATGGGATGAGCGGTTTTGTTCGTCTTGTATCCATACTTGTCTCCGTTTTATTTAGTTATGTATCATTCTTCTTGAAGAGCCCCTTCAGCCATTGCAGGAATGTGCGCCTGCGCGGCCTTGCTTCCGGGGGCGGTTTGTAGCTGTGGGGACACTTCCCCGCACCCACGCCACGACGCTCTATCTCCACGTTTATCATCTCGCGGATGACATCGAGCAACTCCGTGCGATCCTGCATGATCTGCTGCACCTCATCGCTCTTACGCTGTTTCTTATTATGATGAGTATGTTCTTCGTGGTGACTCATAGCCCTTCGTTTTTGAGGTATCGACTGTAGTGCAGTATCCTGCGATTCTGCTGACGCTGCAAATGTAGGCACTTATTGGCCTGCTCCCTTGTGGTTATCAGACAGGAATGTGTGTCCATCGGACTTTCTGCACTTCTTTTTTCTGTTCAAATCGGACATCAAAAGAGTATATCAGATTGATTATCAGAGCAAAACGGAAAACACAAGCCAACCGCCTGCATTTTCACACGAAATAACATTCTTTTAGAAAAACAGGCAGATTGTGTGGCGGTTTCAATATCATTCACTATCTTTGCCTTATCATTTCTAATTCAAACGAGCCATGATACCTACACACAACCTATATTTTCGCTCCGCCACCACGTTGTGGCTCCTCGTCTCTTGCCTGCTGCTGGCTTCTTGTGTGCAGAAGCCGGTGAAGGTATCTGAAGCCGAGCGAAAAGCACAGGACAGTATCGTCTCCTCTGTTTCCGGACTGGACTCGCTGGTCAAGCTGCAGAAGCGCATGGAGCATGAGGGCAACCTGCTGGGCAGCATCGTGGCATATAGGGAGTTGGGCAAAAGGGTGCGCAACGACAGCCAGTTCGATGATGCCTTGCGTTTCCACAGCGAAGGGCTCACCCAGGCCGAAGCCTTGGGCGACACGCTGGAGGTGGTGCAGGCGCTTAACAATATCGGCACCGACTACCGGCGCATGGGCGTGCTCGACATGGCGCAGGACTATCACTACCGCGCATGGACGATATGCAGGGAATACAGCGACACATCCTATGCGGCAAGGAAGAGCCGTGTGGTGTCGCTCAACGGCTTGGGCAACATCTATCTCACGCTGGGCAATTACGAGCGGGCCGATAGTGCGCTACGGCTGGCACTCGAGGGCGAAAGGGAGCTCAACAGCCCGCTGGGACAGGCCATCAACTATGCCAACCTCGGTTCTATCTTCCGTCATCGGGGGATGAACGACTCGGCATGGGTGTATTTCCGCAAGTCGATGGAGCTGAACCAGCGCGCCAACAGCACGCTCGGCATATCGCTCTGCCACACCTATTTCGGTTCCATGTACGAGCAGGCACACCAGTATGACAAGGCCAAAGCGGAATATGAGAAGGCTTACCGGCTGATGGAGGCGTCGGACGACAAATGGCACTCCCTGAACACGCTTATCGCTCTGGCCGGCATAGACATGGCTACAGGCGACGACGGCAAGGCGACTGCCCGTCTGGAGCAGGCCAAAAGGGTGGCCGACGAAATCAAGTCGCACGAGCATCTGGCCGAAATCTACACCTTATATTATAGGATATACAAGCGCGAGGGCAAATACAGCGCCGCGCTGGCGGCACACGAGATGGCGCAAGCCATGCGCGACAGCGTGGTGGATATGGAGAAGATGAACCGCATACAGAATGCCGGACTCTTCGTAGAGCGCAACCATCAGGCCAAGGCGATGAACGAGGTGCATCTCACCCTGGGACGTGAGCGCTCGGCACGCTTCATCACGAGCATCATCTTCATCGTGGTGGTGCTGATACTGATAGGTGCTCTCATCATATTCTTCTTCATGCAACGCATCCATCGGCGCAACCATCTGGCCCTGAAGGCGCTCTCAGGGATGCGCGAGAACTTCTTCACCAACATCACCCACGAGTTCCGCACTCCGCTCACAGTCATTCTCGGCCTGAGCCAGGAACTGCAGAAAGACTCCCAGGAGCAGGTGAGGCAACGTGCTGCAACCATCGAAAGGCAAGGCCAAGGACTGCTGACGCTCATCAATCAGCTGCTCGACATCTCGAAGATAAAGTCGCAGGTGGGCAATCTGGACTGGCGCAACGGCAGCATCACCACCTATGTGTCGATGATAGTGGATACGTATCGGGACTATGCACGAAGCAGAAACATCGACCTGCAACTGTATGTGAAGGAGCCTGTGACGATGGACTTCGTGCCCGACTACGTCCATAAGGTGTTGGGCAATCTGCTCTCCAACGCCTTCAAGTTCACGCCCGAATACGGCAAGGTCAACGTTTCGCTGTGGCGCGCAGGGGACATCTTGCACGTGGAAGTGAGCGATACAGGCGAAGGGATGGACGAAGAGACGGTCGCCAATGCCTTCAATCCTTTCTATCAAGGCGAGTCGGACTCGAAGAACATAGGCACTGGCGTGGGGCTGGCCGTAGTGAAGCAGGTGGTGGATGCCGTGCATGGACAGATAAGCATAGAGAGTGAGGTGGGCCAGGGAACCACCTTCCACATCGAGGTGCCCGTCACCAATGTGTGTGAGAACCACCTGGCCGAGACCAAGGCAGCCAGCACCATCGTACAGCCCACAGCGGAACAGGAACTCAACGACAGCGACGGAACCGACGACCAGTGCACCATACTGGTCATCGAAGACAACCGCGACATAGCCGCATATATCGGCAATCTGCTGGCCGACCGCTACAGCGTAGCTTATGCCACCGACGGAGAGGACGGACTGCAGAAGGCCATCGACCTGGTGCCCGACCTCATCATCACCGACCTGATGATGCCTGGCATGGACGGTCTGGAGCTGTGCCGACGCGTGAGGGCCAACAACGTGGTCAACCACATCCCCATCGTCATCGTCACGGCAAAGGTATCGGAGCAGGAGCGCATCGAAGGTATCGAAGCGGGTGCCGACGCCTATCTGGCCAAGCCATTCAACGTGGATGAGCTGCGCTCGATGGTGGAAAGGCTGCTCGACCGCCAACGTGCACTCCGCAGTAAGTACAGCGACAATGCCGACACCGCCAACAAGGAGACCACGGAGGCGAAACTGACCGATGCCGAACGCCGCTTCCTGGCCAAGACGGTGGATTACATCTACCTGTTGCTCGACAAACAACAGCTCGACGTAAACTCCTTGGCCGACAAGCTGTGCATGAGTTCGCGCCAGTTCCACCGCAAGATAGTGGCCATCACGGGCAGCTCGCCCAGCTCGTTCGTGCTGAAGATAAAGATGAAACGCGCCCGTCATCTGCTTGAGACAGACCAGCGCATGAGCATCGACGAGATAGCTCTCTGCTGCGGATTCGAGCATACATCCAGCTTCTATCACGCCTTCCGCAAGACGTATGGCGTCACACCCAAGGACGTGAGAAGGGGTGTGGAATGAGCGGGAACATGCTGCGCCAAGAGGCGCATGCAGTTCAGCAACAAGACTCACCAAGGTAGCCCACCCGTGCGCACCGCGCTGCGATGACCGATGCAGCGTGCTGCGACAGCCAACGCAGCGTGCTGCGTAGCCACATGCAGCGTGCTGCGTTTTTCGGGGAAAAGTTCTTGTGAAAACCGGGGAGCGTGCCGCCAGGCTTCCCCCTGCATCCCTTTTTCATCATCTCAAGCGCCCGCAGGGTACAGGCCCGCCTTTTTCTCCATTTGCAGAAAAAACGTCCCCTTGTCACAGGAAAACTGTTGTTTTTCCGTCCCATTTTGTTGTTTTTGCGATGAAACCACGAAAAACAACACGAAAAACAACGCCCCTTGGCGCACGAAACGGTAGTTTTGCTATCATTTCAACCAAATTCTACACCTATGAAGAAAGCTATTACTCTCATC